>ERZ500997.163-NODE-163-length-18572-cov-7.747907_pt1 | contig 18572 bp, 9 predicted proteins | sample MGYA00248826_ERZ500997 | MGnify/ENA primary metagenome ERZ500997 (study PRJEB25958, sample SAMN03398524) | human skin metagenome | study: EMG produced TPA metagenomics assembly of the Human Skin Microbiome Metagenome (human skin metagenome) data set.
TTACTAATTCATATTGAATAAAATAAAATAAAAATAAATTTTTTTTTTTCAAATTTAATCAACAATCAATTTAGGCCAATGATAATTTTCATTCGATTTTTTCAATGTTATCTGTACATTTGAAACGTTTATAATAACTTTACTGCCTTCATTACGAACATAATCTTTTAATGTCCATTCTTTTTCGAAAATAATCAATCCTTCATGATTGATCAAACGAACAAACAAATGTCGACCACCACGAATTAAAACCTTGGAACGAAATTTACCATCTTGTGATTTTTGACGTGCACCTTTTAAACCATATAAAGCTATAGTGATTGTACCGGCTGTTTGAAACCAATTTTCTTTATATTCAATTTTGGCTATCAATATATGTTGATCGGCTCGAGAACATGGTGGTAATTTTTGAAAATCTTCAAAATCTGAAAATTTTTTATGATGACAACAGCTCCAATATTTATAGGCATCATGGAAACTATTTTATTGAGGAAAATTTCATCAAATAAAATACACAAATAAGATCGATACACTTACATTTGAACTCCTTTATGATAATGACATGGACCAGCCATGTTTAATGTTGATTCTTCATTTTTACAATTTTTACAGATTATAATTGCCTTTGGAACTGGTGGAGCTGAAGCAACGTTAGATGATTCAAATATTTCCACTTCTTGTTCATGATTAGCATCCGGTGGAATAAATGGTTCGATCGGTTCTTTTGGTTTTTCATTTTCATCATTTTGTTGGATTGTTATCGAATCCGTTGACTCGTTGTTGTCAGTCGGTTTGGCTGGTTCTTCAGGTTTCACATTTGAATGTCGTCCTTTTGTGCCTATAAATAATCACAATGTTAATGATACAAGAACGAGAATCGATTCAAATACTTACATCCTTTGTAACCCATGAATACGGAAAAATCTCTTGAACGCATCTTACAACAGGTCCATTCTTTATAACCATCATGAAAATATGGTCGACCTGGATGATATTGACATGCTAGATCATTATTTTCATTTTCCAGATAAGTTTGACCACATGAAATATTATAACATTGTAATGGATTTGCCATATTTTCTTTGGATTATCAAACAATTTGAAAGATTAGATGATTTAACATGTGAAACAAAATGAGAAATTTCTCGAACCATGTTTGCAACACGTTATTCATGAATAAAGATTGCCAAATTTATACACGGTACAATTCACGCAGCAATGTTTTGAACTTTTTGTTTTTTGTTTTTTGGCCGATCTGAATTTAATCATCCAAACAAACAATGGACGAATTAGACAAACTACAATATCTTTCTTTAGTTTCGAAAGTTTGTACCGAATTGGAAAATCATTTAGGTTTCAACGATAAAGATATGGCCGAATTTATAATCGATTTGGCTGATGAAAATTCTACATTTGATTCATTCAAAACGGCATTGATAGCAAATCAAGCTCAATTTACTGATTCATTTATTGCCAATCTTCTTCGTATTATTCAACATATGCGACCGAAGAAAAAATCAAAAAATGTTGATCTCGATGGTGATGATGATGATGACACAAATGATGATCGAAAAAAAGATGATAAAGAAATGAAACGTGCTCTTTATCCATGTTTAGCGTTGCCTGATCAAGAATTGAGCCAAAAATCCGACGACGAAGAAGTAGTAGAAAAAGAAAATCTTGAAGATATTGATGATACAATGAAATTATTGGAACAATTATCAGAGAAAAATAAACAAACTAGTGATAATGATGATGATAAGGATGATAAACATAAACAACGACGAAAAGAAAATGATCGAGATGTGAGCGATAAAAAACGTAGTCATCGTCGACATGATGATTCTGATTCCCGAAGACGAGATCGTGATCGAGATAGAGATAGAGATCGTCGCCATCGAAGAAGTCGCAGTCGAGAACGACATCATCGTTACAAATCCGATGATGATGAATATGAAAAACATCGATCAAGACATTCCGAATCAAAAAGACGATCCCATCATGGTGATGATTATGATGATAATGATGATAATCGACGATCTTCACATAGTAAACGAACAAAATATGAAGATCTACCTGAAGTACCGGCTGTAGGAATGATATTGAATGGTCGTGTTTCGAACATTATGCAATTTGGTTGTTTTGTTCAGCTTGAAGGTTTACGTAAACGATGGGAAGGTTTAGTGCATATATCACAATTACGTCGTGAAGGTCGTGTTAATGATGTTAATGAAGTGGTCAGCCGTGGACAAAATGTCAAAGTAAAAGTATTATCATTTACTGGTCAACGAACAAGTTTATCAATGAAAGAAGTTGATCAACAAACTGGTAAAGATTTAAATCCAATCAATCATCAACATGGATCTCGTAGTAAAGGTGTTGGTGATGATAATGATGATGATTTATCGGAATTTAAAAATCCTGATCGACCTTCAAATCTACCACCATTACCGGGTAGCAGTGTCCAATCTAAAATCGATGATGATTCTGTAGAAGATTCTGAAACTCGTCGTCGTATTATACAACGAATTAGTTCACCCGAAAAATGGGAATTAAAACAAATGGCTGCTGCAAATGTTTTGGATCGTTCCCAATTACCAGATTTTGATGAAAAATTAGGTGTACTACCAAGAATCGATGAAGATGATGATGAAGATATTGAAATTGAATTAGTGGAAGAAGAACCATCATTTCTTCGTGGACATGGTCGATCACATCTTACCGATTTAGATCCGGTTAGAATTGTTAAAAATCCTGATGGATCATTGGCACAGGCTGCAATGATGCAATCAGCATTATCAAAAGAACGACGTGAATTAAAGCAACAACAACAACAATCCGAAATGAATAAAAGTCGACCAGAAGATTCGAAAGATTGGTTTGATCCTATGCCACAAAATCCTACACCTGAAACAATTGGAGCTGGCTGGAGTAGTAATAGTGGCAGTATCGGTAATACTAGTGGAATTCCAAACGAAATGCCCGAATGGAAACGATTTATTACTGGCGGTGCAAAAGCATCGTATGGTAAACGTACCGAATTAAGTTTGATGGAACAACGACAAAGTTTACCAATCTATCATTTTAAAGATGAATTATGTAAAGCTGTTGGTGATAATCAAATATTGATTGTTATTGGTGAAACTGGATCGGGAAAAACTACCCAGATTACACAATATTTAGCTGAAGCTGGTTATGTAACACGTGGTAAAATTGGTTGTACACAACCACGTCGTGTTGCAGCAATGTCCGTTGCAAAACGTGTTGCTGATGAATTTGGTTGTCGTTTAGGTTGTGAAGTTGGTTATACGATTCGTTTTGAAGATTGTACAAGTCCAGAAACAGTTATTAAATATATGACCGACGGTATGTTACTTCGTGAATGTCTTTTGGATGCAGATCTGCGTGGTTATTCAGTATTGATGTTGGATGAAGCACATGAACGTACTATACATACGGATGTTCTATTTGGTTTATTGAAAAAAGCAGTAAAAAAACGACCAGATTTAAAATTAATTGTTACATCGGCAACATTGGATGCTGTAAAATTTTCACAATATTTTTTCGAAGCACCTATTTTTACAATACCTGGTCGAACATTTCCAGTCGAAATATTATATACAAAAGATCCTGAAACTGATTATATGGATGCATCATTATTAACTGTTATGCAAATTCATTTAACTGAACCACCGGGTGATATACTGTTATTTCTTACTGGCCAAGAAGAAATTGATACTGCATGTGAAGTTCTTTATGAACGTATGAAATGTCTTGGTCCTGATGTACCGGAATTATTAATATTACCAGTTTATTCAGCATTACCATCGGAAATGCAAACCAGAATATTTGAACCAACACCACCTGGATCAAGAAAAGTTGTTATCGCTACAAATATTGCTGAAACATCATTAACAATTGATGGTATTTATTATGTAGTTGATCCGGGTTTTGTTAAACAAAATGTTTATAATCCAAAAACTGGTATGGATTCATTGGTTGTAACACCAATTTCACAAGCACAAGCTAAACAACGTGCTGGTCGTGCAGGTCGTACTGGACCGGGTAAATGTTTTCGTCTATATACTGAACGTGCATATCGTGATGAAATGCTTACAACACCTGTACCAGAAATACAACGTACAAATCTTTCTGAAACTGTTTTACAACTAAAAGCAATGGGTATTAATGATTTAATTAATTTTGATTTTATGGATGCACCACCAGCTGAAGCATTATTAATGGCATTAGAACAATTACATTCATTAGGTGCATTAGATGATGAAGGTCTACTAACAAGATTAGGTAGACGTATGGCTGAATTTCCATTAGAACCACGTTTATGTAAAGTATTATTACAATCAGTACAATTAGGCTGTTCGGAAGAAGCATTAACAGTTGTATCAATGTTATCCGTACAAAATGTTTTCTATCGTCCAAAAGATAAACAAGCATTGGCTGATTCAAAAAAAGCAAAATTTAATCAACCTGAAGGTGATCATCTAACATTGTTAGCCGTTTATAATGCATGGAAAAATAATAAATTGTCAACTGCTTGGTGTTATGAAAATTTTGTTCAAGTTCGTACATTAAAACGAACACAAGATGTACGAAAACAATTACTGGGTATTATGGATCGTCATCGTTTAGATGTTATATCATGTGGAAAAAATACGGCCAAACTACAGAAAGCAATTTGTTCGGGTTTTTTCCGTAATACATCGAAAAAAGATCCACAAGAAGGATATCGTACTTTGGTTGATGGTCAAGTTGTTTATATTCATCCATCATCAGCATTATTTCATCAACAACCAGAATGGGTTATTTATCATGAAATTGTTTTAACAACAAAAGAATATATGCGTGAAGTAACAACTATTGATCCACGATGGTTAGTTGAATTTGCACCAACATTTTTTCGTTTTTCTGATCCATCTAAATTATCTAAACATAAAAAACAATTACGATTAGAACCATTATATAATAAATATGAAGAACCAAATTCATGGCGTATTTCACGTGTTCGTAAACGACGAAATTAATCTTTTATTTATCCATTATGTAATATCATTTTAATTAAATAAAAAATAAAAATAAAATTTTTTTGAATTTCAAAATTGATTTGCATTCATGCCGGCGCTTTGCTTCGAAGCCAAATTTAAGGGAAAACAATATTTAAGCGAAAAAAAAAATTAACGAACGAATTAACCTAACCTAACCTAACTTTGAATTATCGATATCTGTCACTAGCTGGCAGCAGTTATCCGGCAAAAAAAAAAATAAGAGGAAGATCTAATTATGTCATCAGTTTGGTCAGTTATGGCCATAATAATTTAAATTTAGCGACTTTTTTTTCAAAAAAAAGTTTTTCTGGTCAATCATTTTATCATTGATGACATTTCGGTTATTTTCAATTATAAAAGCCAATATAAAAGTAGAAGAAGTAAAGATTAAGGTCAGTTTCGATTTTCATTTTCTGATTATCAAATAATGATGATGTGAACAAAAAAATTTTGTCAGTCTCAATCATTCAGGTAAATATCATCGAATAAGTATGTCAACAACGCAGATATTTTCAGGTTCAATTTTAGTGTCTATTTTTACAAAAACTCAGAAAATGGTTGGTGGAGTTGGGAAAAACTTGTTCCTGTCCATTTTTTTTGTTTGTTTGTTGACAAATCGATCGTTCGATCGATCGATCAACAAGATGAGTAGAAATAGTCAAATTACAATGAAAATTTAATGAAAAAAAAGAACGAAAAAGAAGGATGTTTGTTTGTTTGTTTATCGATTTTTGTTTATTATGGTCAAATTTATTGATGCAATCATCATCATCAAGCTGTTTGTTTGTTTGTGGTAACAATTATGTCACAGTTATCAATGATATGATGAACAATTTTTTTTCAATGTTGTTCAATCAATAATGGTATATGAACAAACTATGTAATTATAGACCATTATCATATGGAAATTGACATGACATGAATAAAACTCTTCTCTATCTTGCATCAATCCATTAATAAACTGGATGATGATGAATTTTGTTTGTTTCCCTGAATGAATGAATAAATAGTGGTTCCAGATGGTTGCAAGAGTAATGACTTATCAAAAAAAAAACCAATCTTTAACCATAGTCAATATGTGACTGGGTGTATATCTTTATGCTGATGACAAATAACGACTATAACGATGATGATGATGATGAAAAAGTTGTCAATAGCGACTGATAAAATGGTTCAGCTTCTGTTTTTTCTGTTTTGTTTTGTTTTGACAAAACAATACTGCAGTGGATATAATGTGATTTTATTTTTCTCTCGAATGGGGGGGTGAGGAAAGGTTTTCCAAATGCCAGAAGCTGGTTTTCCAAATGGCGCCAACCAAAACGAAAAAATGAAGAAGAAGACGACTAACTACCTATAATGGTTTGGTATGTTTTTTTGGCAGGACACACGCACATGGAGATAATAACCAATATCCATTAGTCGAATAATTATGAAGGTGCTTTATAAAAGGTAACTCACTTGTTGTTGTTGTTTGTTGTTTGGTTGGGTTGGCGTCCCATTATTCAAAACTCATTTTGAATTCCCATCATAATCATCAATGATGATGATCATCATCATTAAATTTTTCGTTCACGTTCACGTGATCAAAAGAATGCCTTCGGTGGGTTAAAATTTTCCACAAAATAACTATTTTTTTTTGTTTCTGTCGAGGAACATATAAGGAGGGAGAAGTAGAAATAGTCGCGCTTGGTCGAATTTGAAAATATTCGAAACTAACTAAAACAACAACAACAACAACAAGATGGTCTATCCTCCCGCTTGTTTGCTGGTTATATATTTTCATTCATTACATAATCAACAACAGCGAAATGTCCGTTAGCTTTTTAATAGTGTGGATAGATAGATAGATCCATCAAAAAATCCTATCCAAATATCATAACCATAAAAGTTCATAAGAAGAGAACTTGATTGCTGCTTCCTTTGGTATATATGGTAAGAAGAAAGAGAGAGAAAGAGAAGCAAAGTCGACGATTGATAATAAACGAACCAACCACGATATACTTCGATGCTATCCTCTCTCTCTCTCTCTCTCTCTCTCTCTCTCTCTCTCTCTCGCTCTTCGATCATATTGGCGCCATCATCCGAATCGAATGTTTCAAAATGTTATTCAAAGAAAAGAACTCGTCGTAATGTTTATTCGATGTAAGAAGTAAACGAAGCGCAACCAAATCAAACCAAAAAAAGAGATGACAAGAGGGTTTCACATCGTTTGACGTCAACCTGTTGTTTTTGTTTTTGTGTTGAATTCTTTTTTTTTCAATATACATCGATTGATCGATTGTGAAAGTGAATTGCGTATGTATAACCTGTGTGAACTAATCAATAATCAATAAAAAAAGTGTTTTATTTTTTTTCCAGGCAAAATAATAACGATTATTAATCCGATAAAGTAGATCAAAAAAAACTTGTCAATCAATCAATCAATTGTGAGAACCTTTCAAAAAAAAAAAACAAACCGAGTTTGCGTCCAGCCATTTAAATTCCTGTTGTTTTAAATGTTTGTTTGATTTGTTTTCATCAAGAAATTTTTTTCATCGAGAAAATTTTTTGTCCGTTCACGGTATCCAAGAGTAACCAAGTGGTCTTCATTTTATGTGCTGTGCTATGTTAGTTAGTTAATGGATTCTGTGTTGTTTTTTGTTTTGAGTTTTATTTTTTTTTTCTGGTTTTAAATGTTATCCAATTTTGAATCCTTGGAAACGACCATCACCTAATATTCACATTCACATTGCAAAAAAAAGTGATAATCAAATCAATAGACATTAAATGGCTAATTTCTTTCGACTAAATTGATCTGAATTTGTGTTTTTTCGTTTGTGTTTTTCTGATCTGTTAAAACTCTTTTGGTAAGTATTGTTTTTTTTCTGCTTTATGCATGGTATGTAATTAGTTTCCTTGCTTAGATGTCCTTTAATCATAATCATAACAATGATAATCCTGTTTCCGTTTGTCCAATACATGCATGTGTATTGTATATTCAAATAAATGATGTAAATAATTTTAAAAACAAGCCTGCTTTGGATCAAGTGCAATTTTACCATAATACCATAGTAAACACACATTTAAATATTCTAAATTTAGAATCACTTTGTTTATTTGTTTGGTTGGTGTGTGTGCATTGAGAATGACCAGAAATTGTATATGTTTTTTTGCCAGAAAAATTTAAATTTTTGAATTTTTAGTTGATATTTAACAGTTTACAAGTGTGTGTGTATCTGGCCATGAAAATGGCCTGCCAAACACAAAAAAAACAAAATCCTTGTTGTTGTTTAGATTCATTGAACCTTTTTTTATAGAGAAAGAAAGAAGGAAAACAGAAAAAAAAACTTCCATTTAGATATTTAACCTTTGCCATTGCCATCAATGACCTCGGTCATCTTTCTATTATCATTATCATCATCATTTAACCTTTGTATAGGGTATTTTGATGATGATGATGATCATAATCAACCGGTTTGTTCAGATATTGTGATAATGAATGAATGGTTGATGTGAGTAGCTGATAGTGAGCCAAATTCATCATCATCATAATGGATTTTCAGTTGTTGTTTGGGGAAGTGGAATCTCATTTTATATATATGGCCTTGATTTAATCCATAATCTCTTTCTCTCGAAGACTTGTTGATTGTTAATGAATGAATGAATGGATAGAAAGAAAAAAAATGGCCACCAAAAAAAACGAGTTGTGTAAATTGTTGCCAAACAAAAAAAAAAAAATCTTAAAAATGCCAATTTTAAGATATTTTTACTTCTATGGCTTCAGTGTGTGTATGTATATCTGGTGCTGAAATACCTATGATGGAAAAAAATGAGCCCTATGGATCTTTGCGTTATATGACGATGCACTATATGTGAAAATTGTTTTGCTTTGATTTTTGGATAGATAGATAGATCATCATCATCAAATCTCGAACAATTCACAAAAAAAATGATACACAATAGAATGACATATATGCAGATGGTGGTGATGTGATGATGCAAACTTTCTAGTTTTTTGTTTCGTTTAGTTTGCTTTTTTTCATTTCATCAATCAATAATAAATATATTATACAATCGATGACATTAAACATTCATCACGATTGTTGATGTTTTTGTTCTTCTTTTCATCCGTAACGATGATGATGATGATGATGGCTATTTACATTTTTTCTTTTTTTTTTTGAATATTTCTATTTTGTTGCATAACCAAATAGTTATGTTATGTTTTTTTTTTTTGGTGGTGTGGAGGCGTTATTGCATTCATTTCAAAAGTAAAAAAAAAAATTAAATAAATCACATCACTGGTTATGCGTTTTTTTGATGGGGATAGATGTTTGTTTGTTTGTTTGTTTTGTTGTTTTGCATCATTTAATCATCATGATCATCATCATCAACAACATAACCTTGTTCCATAAATATAAATTTCATATTAACATGATCATCATTCATTCATTATCCAATGAATAATTTTTAATATAAAGGTTTTTTTAGCGGCCAAACATTGATGCGAAATTAATTAGCCCCTAAGATTGATCATGATTAATGAGTTAAGAATTTTTTTGCAATTCTTTTCTTTATTCACGAACCTATAATGAAGAGTGAGAGAGGGTGGTAAATAACAAAGTCGTGTTGATCGTGAATATTTTCAACAACACATCACATCCACACGTGTGTTTGATTAAATGGCACATGACTGCTATTTAATCAAATACAAACAGCAAAACACACAAAAACAACAACAACAACAATAGACAGGTGAACAGGTTTACCTTGAATTAGTGCCCGTCTAACTCTTTTCTTGTTTGTTTGTTTATTATTGTTGTTGTTGTTGTTGTTGCATATCGGCCATGATCATCATGATTATCATCATCATATGTATGTATGATTGTCATGCAGATCACTTGGTCATTCGGACAACCAAAAAAAAAAAGAAGAAGAAAATTCTGTCTATACGGTTCGGCTTACATAGCTGATGATGATGGTCAGTAATGATGATTATAACCGAAACATTCTCTATGTGTTTGTGTTTTGTGTCAATGAAAATAATCGATGAGATTTGTCCTTCAAATCTCATTCCAACACCTCTCTCTTTTTTTTCATCATTATTGTTGTTGGATTGATGCAAACAATAATTATTTTTTGTTCTGTTTTGTCTGTATGTCTATCCGTTTTCTATGTGTTCAAATTGGCTAATGGATAATGGATAATTGAAATGTCCTTGAAGCATTTTATTTGATTATTTTAAATCGATTCAATGATCAATATCAATTGAACATTTTTATGTGGAATGTTTTTTTTTTGGCACACAAAAAAAAGAAACTTCCTTGTTGTTGTTGTAGGATGTGTTGTTGTTGACCTATATGTTTTTAGTCAATCCTTTCGCTGGTTAAGGTATTATTGTTGTCAACTGGTTCTTTTTTTTCTTCACTCTATTGGTCACACACACAAACATAGAAGATAATGCCAGTGACCTGCACCATTCTTTCTCTCTCTCTCTCTCTCTTTCTCTATTCAGGGTGATGATTATATAACCGATTGTACCGAATCTGGCAACATACATTCTCTCTCTCTCTCTCTCTCTCTCTCACTGATAAATAATGATGGTGTTGTTTCTTTTGAATGATGATAATGGTAAAAAAAACTAGTATCCATTATTGGTTTGGTAGCAAGAGAACCGTAATTATGATTATTATGATGATGATGATAATAGTGGTGGTAATGATGGTGAGATGTGTGTGTGTTGATGCATCAACTAGTTTTTTTTCTAGCCATAGTTGACGCCTTGTTGTCGTCGTCGTCGCCGTTTCAAACTTTCAGTGATGATTATACATAGTGTTATTGTCGACGATAGGATTGAACCAATCGAATCAAAAACAAGCCACCAACAAAATAAATTTCATTTCAGTTAGTCAAGCATTTTTTGTTTTCAATAAACGTCGTGTTTCAATGTTTAAAAACAAGTGGTTGGCCATTGGCCATTGTATATTATACTAATCATCATTCGGACTCTCCCTTTGATATTTTTTTTTTTTTTTTTGTACTACCTATCTTTATGCTGTATATGTAAATGCTGAATACGACGCAACCACCATTGCATGATCATAGTTTCAAACAAAAAAAAATTAGTTTTGGCGCCTTGAATTTAGTTTTTTAGTTTTAGTTTTTTTGTTTCAAATTCCAAAAAAATTGATTGATTGATTGATTGTCTGTTGTTGTTGTTCCAAACAGTTCAATTGGATAAAAGTGCATCCTATCACCTACCTTTTTGCCTATTTTATTTAACCCTTCATTCAATCAGCCAATCTATATTCATTTAAAATGTTGTTTCCAATAAATTTCGGTTGATTGAAATAACACCAACTCTCTCTCTATCTCTATCTATCTCTGTCTCTCTCTCCATCTATCTGATCCGGTGCTTTCTAAGATTTTCCATTCGAGATTCTAATCCAAATATTGCCATCTTTTAATCGTCAAATCAATACATCTAATAATGTCGTCATCGCAAAGCAGTAATACTAATGATTATTATCGTCAAACATCATCATCATCCGGTGGTATTGGTCAAGGAAAAACAATAGTTTCTAGTTCAAGTTCATATCATTACGCAACCAATACAACATCATATACAACAACAACTTCCACTTCGAATACATATACAGCAGCCGCATCAACTACACCTGGTATTATTCATAGCCAACCATATCGTAATTATTTGACCGATCGTAATCATTTTTATCATTCGGCAAGTCAACCAACAACATTCACAACTAGTTCATCATCATCAGCACGACCAACATCAACTATAATCAACTCGGTACAACAATCTACCGTTCAACAACAGGTTCCATCTGCTCGCGACCAATATCAACAACAGCAACAACAAAGTAAACATCAACAATCACTTTTTTCTTCATTAGGAATTCATAGTAAATTGAACGGTGGTTCAAAACAATCATTAAATTCTCAATCATCAAACAATCAAAGAATGGCATCAGCTAATAATAAACATCAACATCGTTCCAATTCTTCATTGGCAATCGATGGTGGTGGTGGTGGTGGCTATGGTGGCCCAAAAACATCGATCAATAATATTGACGATGATGATGATGATTACGATCTCTATCCACAATCAACTTGTTCGAAATTTCTTTATGGACTACTGTGGCTTTTGGCACAGATCGGTTTATTCGGTTCGGTAGCTGCATTGGTCTATTGGTTTTTTAAATATGATAAAGGTTTTGCCTATCAAAATGATAAACGTAAAATGTACAATTTGCATGCATTTCTTATGCTTACCGGATTCATCTTTGTCAACGGACAATGTAAGTAAAATTAAATAAAATCGACAAAATATATTCACACTTAATGATTGATATATATTTTTTTTGGATTTTTCTTTCCGGCCACACAGCCATGTTGATTTACAAAACATATTTGTGCTGTAAAAAGATTTACAACAAAATTGCACATGCTTTCTTTTTTGTCATTTCGATTGGTTTGGTTTCGTTTGGATTTTTGATTGGTTTTCAGGCTCAATCGATCGCTTCCAGTCCGGATCAACAAGTTCAACATTTTTATTCACTTCATTCATGGATCGGTTTGACTGCCTGTGCTTTGTTTGCACTTCAGGTAAGTTGATTGTTGTTGTTGTACCCTTCACCTATCATTAATACCTATTGTCTTTTTTCCTGTTATAGTTTTTGTTTGGTTTCGTCACATTTTTGGTATTGCTCTGTTGTGATCGTTCAACTGCCGGATATAGAGCCCGATTCCTACCGACGCATATTACATTTGGTATAGTGATTTTTGTATTGGCAATTGCTGCCTGTTTGGCTGGTCTTTTACAAACAGCACGTTCACGTTTGGCTGGACCATCACTTACCGAACCTGGACGATTCGATTATCGTGACATGCGAGTCGAAGATTTCAATATTTTCCTTAATGCTGGTATTGTTATCAATTTGGTCGGTGCTTGTCTTATACTATTGGCCATACTTATGCCATATTTGGTTCTGAATTTTGCCCGTAATCGACCATCAACATTTTATGTCAATTAAAAAAAAATGGAACCCATTTCTTCATCCATTTGATCCATTTATGGAATGCAATCATACTCGTCATTTGATCATCATCATCATTATCATTATCATCATCCTGCTATACATACCATAACAGTGTTTATCTCTTTTTCTTTTTCATCCATTGGTTAGATGAATGTAAAATTGATTGAATGAAAAAAATAGTATTTTGATTTATAATAACCAAAGCATGACAATAATAATAATAATAATGTCAAATATATTCCTCATACACATCACCAAAGTACACCCTTATTATTCATTTCAATTTCAATTTCAATTTTGATTTGGTTTTTATTTTTCGTTGGAACATTAAACATTAACATTAGACAATAAACATACCAAATAATCAATGTATCGATGTTAATCAAAAAAAAAAACTTTTTTAAAAAATAAATTCATTCATCCATTTATTCTTTGTTCTTCTTCTTAGTTCACTTGTTCAAGGTTAAGGCTATTTCAAGGTGAACTACGGTGTGGTTGTTGCTGTGAAACAACAGCAGCAGTGTGATGTTGATGTCCACAAACAAAGACAGTTTTGTCTTTATTCAAAAAACATGCATTGGTGGTCATTTTTGTTATTACCATATTTCCTGTGGTCGGTTATTATATATGTCCTCTGGAAGTTATTAAAATGGTCATATCAAAGATATCGATTATTGCAAACATTTCGACAAGCTTCGATTCAAGGACCTGAACCAAATTTTTTATTTGGTAATATTCGTTTGATTGATAAACAATATCAATGGCGATCATTGGATAAATGGTTTGATCAATATGGTCATACTTTTGGATATATTCGTGGTGATCGAGCCGTATTGGTTACGAAAAATATTTCACTTATCAAACAAATATTCATTCAACGTATAAGACAATTTCCAAATCGTTTCAAAATGATGATTCAATTACAACCATTTAGTTCATCAATTTTGGCATTGAGAGGTTAGTGTGCAAGTCGAAATTTTTTTACTTAACTTAATAACTATCTGAGTAGATGATCGATGGCGTCAAGTTCGTCGTGTATTAACACCGGCATTCAATGCAACAAGAATAAAATCATCAGTTTCAGCTGGTCGAATTATTGGCGAATCGGTAAATCGTTTGATGGCCATCCTAAACAGACCAGACACTAAATGTAATGGTTATATCCGACCATATGATAGTGACGGGAAATTAATGGTAAATGTTAGTGAAATGTCTAAACGTTTTACATTGGATACAATATGTCATTATGCATTTGCAATTGATGATGAAGATTTTTTCCGTCAATCACCATTATTCAATATGGTTGAACATTTTTTTACACACAATTGTAATACTGTTTTAGTTCGATCGGCAATGATATTTCCGTTTATGAAAAATGTATTGAAATTTATCAACGATCATGTTAGTTCAGGTCCGATTATTGATCATCTTACCGGTTATCTTCGAAAACAAATCAATCGTTATGAACAACAACAAAAACATTGTTCAAACATTGATAATGATTCGGAAAATATTGGTGTTCGTAAAAATCTTTTGGATTTTGTTCTTCATCATCATCATCAATTAAACACGCTTTCACATGATGAAGTGATTGGTAATTTATTGGTCATTCTGATGGCTGGTTATGAAACTACTGCTTGTGCCATTTCATTTGTTCTGTTCAATTTGGCTCGATACAAAGAGATTCAAGATCGATTACGACAAGAATTGATTGAATTACAAAATACCGATAATAGTAATTCGGAATTATTGGATCGTATTATTTATGAATCAATGCGTCTTTATCCACCGGTTATTGATTATCTTTTACGTGAAACTAGTGATAATAATGAATGTAGTACTTATCAATTTGAATTAGATTCACAAACAAAAACTTTACCTAATGATGTTGCTATACAGGTACCTGTTTGGACTATTCATCATGATCCAGAAATATGGTCACAACCAAATTGTTTTGATCCAGATCGTTATGGATTACCAACAACAATATCGATGGCTGTTAATGATCCAAAATTTTTAGCATTTGGTCTTGGTCAACGTAGTTGTATTGGTGGATCATTAGCTATGGCCGAAATAAGAGCAATAATTACTCGTTTGGTAATTGATTATCAAATCGAATTCAATCCCGGACAAACATATCCACTCGATTCAAACGGATTGCTTCAAGTAGAAGCACATGCTGAATTGATAAAACCATTGAATGATATTTGGTTAGATTTTTATCGTCATGAATGATAATTTTTCGAATTGTCAAAATAAAATTTACCAATGGTAAACACCAGATGATGCTAGTGGGTAATTCTGAATAAAGATCCATGTTTTTTTTTGTATTGTTGATTGATGTGTGAGAGCAGTATTATGCCGCGTCGGTACTTTTACCTCTGCTCTATATGCATGCATTTTTTTAACACACTCGTGTATGTATCGTCGTCGTCGTCGTCGTCATTGCGGTTGGTTAATGTTTTTTTTTACGTTTGTACACGCGTTCATTCGAAATATTTTTCATTTTGACAGTATCTTTACGAATGTTTTGGTTAAACAATTAGATCGAAAATATAATAATAATAGTCAGCTATCATCTGTGACCAGCTGAAGAAATTTATTGAACCAAAACGATACTCATCCTTTTTATTCATTCATTCATCCATTTAAGTTTTATGTTAGGTAAGTTTGAATTGAATGTTTGTAGTTTCGAAGTTTAACTTGGTTTTCATTTAAAATATTCATTTAGTTAATAAGAAATGGCTGGTACAAAATTCCAATATGATGAAAGTGGAACAACATTCTATTATTTTGTTTTGGCATTCCTAACAATGATCATTGTACCATGTACCTATTTATTTTGGCCACGTGACAAAGATAAAGATGATCGTGATGAACGAACACAATCAACAGAATCGATTGATAATAATTCACCATATAAACAACGTTTCATACAAAAATGTCGTTGTGAGCCTTGTCTTATTAAAGAACATTATATGCAATTAAAAGAACCATCAAAAACAGTTCGTAAACGTTTAACGAAAATAGTATTAATTGTTGCCTGGATTGGATTGATTGCATTTGCATATAAAGTATCTGAAATTCAACCCGATTATGTTACTTTCGATCCGTTTGAAATATTAGGTATCGATCCACAATCATCGAGTGCAGAAATCAAAAAAGCTTATCGTCGTCTATCGTTGATCTATCATCCGGATAAAGAAACCGGTGATGAAAAGAAATTTATGCGAATTACCAAAGCATACGCTGCATTGACCGATGAACAAGCTCGTAAAAATTGGGAAGAATATGGTAATCCAGATGGTCCGGGTGCTATGTCATTTGGCATTGCATTACCATCATGGATTGTTGAAAAAGAAAATTCAGTGTTCGTATTAATGGTCTATGTGTTGATGTTGATGATCGTATTGCCTGTTTGTGTTCGAATATGGTGGTCAAATTCATCCAAATATGGCGATTTTAAAGTGCTTCTTGATACATCACAATTATATCTGTATTTCATAAACAAAAGTCCACAAATGATGCTTCGTCGTGTATTGATGGTCATTTGTGCATCATATGAATTTGATAAATCGAACAATAGTGAAATACAAGAACGACCAACCGATGATGTTGAAATTCCGAAACTAATGAAACAGATTCCAAATCTGGCAATGAATAATAAAGAACGTCCATTGTGTTTTGAATATAGTTTAAAAGCTCGAACATTAATGTATGCACATTTGTTACGAATTCCATTACCATCGATGGCTTCTGAACAGGATAAAAAATACATCCTTACCAAAATTCCCTATTTAATACAGGAATTCGTACAATGTAGCTCACAATTAACTTTTCTTTATTTATCTCGTCGTATTGCAAGATGTCCATCATTGGAAACAATGGAAAATGCAATGAAATTGAATGCTTTGACTGTACAGGCAATGTGGTCGAATAAAAATTCTATGCTACAATTACCACATATTACTGATGATATGTTACGTTATTTTGTTAATCGTCGCCGTAATGTACGAAACATGCAACAATTAGCATCACTGCCTAATGAAGATCGTCGACAAATGTTGGCAAGATTGAGTGATGAACAGTATTGTGATTTGTTGAATGTTCTTGGTCGAATGCCATTGTTGGATGTGGATGTCCGTTCCGAAGTAATCGACGATGAAGATACGGCCACTATTACGGCTGGTGCATTAGTTACTGTATTTGTTAAGCTTACACGACAACCAATGTCAAAATTATTCGAAGATTGTTCACCAGTGGTCAATGAAAATAATTCTTCATCACATTCAAACAATCATCTTCAATCGAGCTTGTCACATGCCAGTGGTGAACTGGCCACCACTGTTGAACATGATGAACAAGATGAAAATAAATCTTCGACAGTGAAAAAGAATAAACCATGGGAAAAACAATCGAAAAGTAAAAAGAAAGCAAAACCGAAAAAGAAACAACCGTTAAGACAACAACGTCAAAATCAACAACGATCGCAACAACAACAACAACAAAAAGGAGGAAGTTCCGATGTTACCACCAACAAACAAGTAAAACAACAACAATCTGAAGAAAATGCATCGGAAAATTGTTCCGATAAAGAAAGTCATCAGCACAATCATTCAAGAGATAATTCTGGTTCGGATTCGGATTCGGATGCAAGAGAATCAGAACCAATGACGACGACGACCAACAAACATAGCAAAGAAAGTGAACCAGACGATAATGAAGAATCGGTTAGTAACAGGCATAACGTTGCAAATAAAACACAATCAAACGATGATGAAGATGATTGGTCGATCGTTAGACAGAATCTACCAAAAAAAGAGATATTCAAAGCTGTATCGAAAATATCGCATAGTGTTCATTGTCCTTATTATCCGGAAGATAAACAAGAACATTGGTGGATTTATATAACCGATCGGAAAAAAATGTCACTCAAAACGATACCATACTTTATGACAAATTTGGTGAATCGTGAAGAAGTAGAGCTAAAATTTATGGCACCACAAGAACCTGGATCATATCAATATATGGTGAATGTACGATGTGATTCCTATGTCGATATGGATTATTTCAAAACATTAAAGGTAAACACATTTTGATTTGATTTTCTTTTTTTTGACTTTCTTTTTTTCTGTAATCAACTTATTTTCCTGTTTCCACTTTAGCATATCAAACCAACGGCTACACAAAATCGACTTGCAAGGGCCATTGCTAGTCATAAAAGTGCACATGACTGAAAAATCCATGAAATACCCAAACCATAATGGTTGGCTACAGGTACGATGCGTTGCCTCTTATCACCCAAAAAGAAAGTCAATCAATGAACATATCTTTCTCAAAATACCGTATTAAAATTTGAGAAGGGAGAAGAAACTCTAGTGGCATCCGTTGATCATGGCCTTGTTTCCATTTGCCCGGGCTTCCAAAAGATTAGGCGGCGGCGGTGGTCCAAAGACAGGCTTCTCGA
>ERZ500997.164-NODE-164-length-18399-cov-7.996130_pt1 | contig 18399 bp, 9 predicted proteins | sample MGYA00248826_ERZ500997 | MGnify/ENA primary metagenome ERZ500997 (study PRJEB25958, sample SAMN03398524) | human skin metagenome | study: EMG produced TPA metagenomics assembly of the Human Skin Microbiome Metagenome (human skin metagenome) data set.
CTCTCTCTCTCTCTCTCTCTCTCTCTCTCTCTCTCTCTCTCTCGCTCTCTCTCCAAAACTGGCATCCATCCCATTTTCATTTTTTCAATTCCATTCATGGATGGATAAATGTTGTTGTTGTTTGCTATTTCGACTCCTGTGATAATAATAATAATAATTTCGCATTTCGATGACGATCAAAAAAAATGTTTTCGAAAAAAAAACATTTTTGGAAGTAGCATTCAACGATTCTTTCATCCATTCATGAATCCATCCAGGCAGCCAGCCAGCCACACAATGTGTTTAACCATTATCATTATCATCAACAACAACATCGATGATAATCATCATCAATGATGGTTGTGGTGTAAACAACAACAAGTTTGTTTCATTATTTAACCCAAAACGACTACGAAGAAGATTTTTTTTGGGTTGGTTAAAGGGAATCTTCGCAAAGTAGCAGTGGAGTAGGTGGAGTTGATGATTTAAATTGTGAAATTTCATTCAGCCAACCGAGAAATGAAAACAACAATTTTATCATGGCGATGATAATGTTGTTGATGATGGCTCCTTCAACGAACCACTACGTTTGTTGTTTATCGATGATGCTTTTGGATGGTGGTAATGTGATGACATTGTATGCAATTGTTGTTGTTGTTGTTGTCGATGATCAACAGCGAATCCGTAATTCTAAAATGGGAAATAAACACACACACCAAACACAGTGAAAAAAAATGATTTCCCTGATCATCATTCATTTCATTTCATTTTTCCTGATGTAAAACTCTTACCAGAAGGCAACTAGTCGTCGTCGTCGCCGTTGCCGAATGTTTGTTTTGTTTTTCCGCAAGCAACCAACCAAACGAAATAAGAATCCTGTTTTTTTTTTATTTGAAATTGAAATGTGACTGTGTGTGGAATGTGTGTTGTTGTGCCCCCACCTTGTTTTTCTTTTTAAATTTTTAAATTTTAAAAAATAAAAAAGATTCCATCACCAGGTGTGTATTTCATTGCTGCAATTTCAATTTTCTTTGATCAGAAAAAAAATTCAAATTTCCAATTGGGTGTAAATTGGGTTAATTTTTTTCTTAATCATCCTAATCATTCATAATGGTAAAATGAAAGTCCTTGGATTTCTTTGTTTTGTTTTGTTTTTACATTTCATCACTTTGTTTTCATCAAGTGAAAAATTTTTTTGCACGTAAACCATCATCCATCAAAGCTATAAATAGAATCAATAACGAACGAACGAACGAATATTCTTATGAAATTTTTCAAAGAAAAAGATTATTTGAAAACAAACGAATGTTATTAAGTCAGATTAAAATTTTACAAAAACTGTCATATAAAAAAACGAAGACGAAAGAAGAAGATTACAATCTTCAAAATTACAACAAAATCACCAAAAAAAAAAAATTTGAATTTAGCATCCCGTTTTTTTTATTTGTCCAATTCGTCGTTTTCAATTTTGTCCTTGGCCAATTGTGTAGTCACAGAGTCAGAGAGAGAATATTTTATTATTTTATTACGATGATGATGATGATCATTATCATGCTTTACATCCATCCATCATTTGCTCTCTCTCTCTCTCTCTCTCTCTCTCTCTCTCTCTCGCTCTACCCTTTTTGTCCAAAATTTGCAATCTCAAATTACTGAATGAATGAATGAATGAATGACTGACTGACACACATAGCATCATCATCAAATTGAAAAAAAAAGAAAAGATAATTTACAAGCCACCCCCATTTGTTTTTGAATTAGAAAACTTTTTTTATTTGTAAACTTCCTGTCATAATTTTTGTTTATTGTTTTTTTTCCATCGCAGTGTTTTTGTTTGTTCCACTTCATCCTTTAAAAGATTGAATTGTCAATCATTCAATTCAATTCAATCAATCAATCTAAATTCATTATCACAGCAAAGAGATGATAATGATGATATGGCTGATTTTTTTGGCAAAAAAACACAAACAAACAGATACACAAAGTGTTAAAACCAACGCCCCACATACTAAAAATAATTCAAAAAAAAAAAAAACAGTTAGAAATTTTTTTATTAACACTTTTGGATTCTAAACATATTCGAAACATTTCGTTTATTATTACTGATTTTCTCTTTTCAAATTCTAATCTTTTTCTCTTTCTCTCTTTTTCAATTCCCAAAACGTTTTCAACATTTCAAACATTTCCATTTGGACAATGACAACAATATGGCGAAAAACATCAACGAAAACAACATCAACAAACAAACAAGCAGCCAGCATCAAATGAAAATATAAAAATTTTAGAAAAAATAAAATAAGCAGCAACAAGTTGTCGTTTGTTTTCTTCTACTTTCTTTTCTTTCTTTCTTCTGGAATTTTGCTAAACAACAACAACAACTTTTTAATGTTTTTGTTTTGTTATTACTTTTTTTTTATTAAACACACCATAATCAGAGCTATCCAAGGTCAAGAAGTCTATATATGTGATGTGTTTGTGTGCGATGTGATTAGTGATGTTTGATGTGATTGTGTTTCTTTAAATAGCAAAGAAAATCTCAAGAATTCATTCATGAAATAAAGCAGCTGCGTGTTTGTTTTTCTAAAGTGGATCTTGTAAAAAAAACGGTGAAAAAAAGTCAAAAAAAAAGTTTTTGGGAATCAATTTTGGGAATCAAATTAATCAAAGATAGTTCCGATAAAGGTTAAAATAGGAAAAAAAATCAAAATAGTCGTCGTCGTCGTTGTCGTCAAAAAAATTCCTCATTTTCAGCCTAAAATCGGAAATTTTTTTGAAAAAAAATTCCCGTAAATTTTCTCTCTTTCCCGGTAAGTTTCTCAAATTTTTTTCCCGGTAAAATTTCTTTAATTTTTTTTCTCAAAAACAATACCTCCTTTACCAAAATCAAAAATCAAAAAAAAAAATCAATTACTTAATCCGGTGAAAACATCATCAATCATCCAATGTTGTCCATCGATCTTATCATCATCATTTATGTGTATGTCTGGCTTGTTTGATGCGTCGTACATCGATTGTGTGTGTGTGTGTTTTAACCATTCATTCACCATTCAAACATCAAATTCGTGTTTACATCCCTACCAACCAACCAAAATAATAATAATAAAAAAAATTTAAATATCGTCCTTGTCGGTTGTCATCTTTCATCATCATCATCCTTTTCATAGTTGTTTTTTGTATGAAAAAAAATCTTCATTTGTTTCGCCGTATTTCGTGCGTGTGTGTTTAAAAGGATGCTTAAATAATTTCGTAAACATCCATTGCCAATTGATGAAACCATCAACCATCATCATCATTTAAATTTGTTTACAACTTTTTAAACAAACAATTAAATTAATTTTTCAGAGAAATTTCCCCAGAAAAAAAATATATTTTCTCAAATTTCTTCTAGTTTCCTCGGGAAATTTCTCGATTTTTTTTTTTGGCTAAATAAGTAGTTTGTGTGTATCCATTAATGATATATTTTTGTTTGTTTGTTTGTTTATCATCATCATCATTAATTGGTTGTCATGATGATGATGATACCTGAGTGAGTTTGCAATCAAAAAATACACACAAACAACACCGTTAAACACAAACAAACAGGTTTAGCTGTTGACATTTTTATCTTATCAGTTTGGTGTAATGATTTTTGATGTTTGTAATGATGGTGTCGTGTCGTGTTTGATTAATTATCATTATCATCAGGTAAATTGAATCAAGACCGACCGATCGAAAAAAAAGAAAATTTTCATGAATGAAATCTGTGTAGAAATAGTTGATTTTTCTGGTTTTTTGCTAAATTCGCCAATCATCAATCAATCAATCAAAAAGTTGTCAAAATATTCTGTCGTTGTCGTCGTCAATTGGCGGAAAAAGTGAAAATCAAATCAAATCAATCAACCATTTTTCATCGATAATTTTCTGCTGATGTCATCATCATTGATTCATTCAGGAATCGAAATTTTTCAAAAAAAAAAAAAAACATCGAGTGTTCACTGATCGGAAATCCCTTGTTTTTTTTTCTCTCAACAACAAAAAAATTTGTTCTCGTTTTTTGTTTTGATTTTTTTGTTTTCATTTCAACAAGTTTAGTGTTTTTGTTCATTGTTTCATTTTTCAGTGTTTTTCATATTATTACATCACCATCACCATCAAACGAAAAGTGAAAATATTTTGACAGCCGCATTTCATTCATTCATTTCATTTCATTCATTGAAATCAACAAAAAAAAAATTCATTAAAGTTTTTTTTGTTTTCTGGGTGAGTTTGAAAGGTTTTTGAAACTTTTTTTCTCAATTCGGAGTATACGATTCAGTTCAGTGAATTCGGTTGTGTGTGTGTGTGTACTGAAGTGCCAGGTGAAACAAATCTTAATTCAATATTTTTTTTTCATTGTTTCTTCAGTTATCGATTTTTTTTCAATTATCGATTGATTTTGATCAGAAACCACAAGCCTTATCAGCCTTTGAATCACCAGCCTTTTTTTTGTTTTTGTTTTTCTTAATTAATTTGCGACTAAATGAGCGATAATCAACAACAACAACAAAAATTAGCCATGGATAAAGATAACAGCAACAGTAGTAATGATGAAATTATAACCAAAACAACCGGTATAATAAAAACAACTAAAACACGTGAAATAACTGCGGAAGAATTGGCACGTTTACCTATAGGGTCTTATTCAATAATTTCATCATCGCAATCATCACAATCATCCGATAATGTTGGTAGTGGTTTAACAACATCATCACCAGGTGTAACAACAATAACAATTGAAAAACAGGGTGATCCATTATTATTGGAACAACTGAATCGTAATATTTTTGAAGCGAATCCACAACGACAAACATCAGCAGCAGTAACATTATCATCATCGTCGCAACAAGCATCATCATTGACAGATAAAAATGAATCAGCCACAGCAGCATCCGCAGCAATACGTCTTCCTAAAATGAATGAAAAAATTGTGATTGAAAAATCCTTTGATAATAGACCATTAACAAAACAGCCACAAATCGTACATCAAAAAACAACAATTACAAATATAACAAGTGGTCCATTATTGATGGCTAAAGATAATCAACAAGAAGGTGATGATGTTTGTGATAATGTGATGATCGATACGACCACAACCACAAATGGTGGAGGTGGTGGTAATCGTGGTGGTGATGGATCTGGAGCAATAACAACACAGAAAATAATCAAAACAATACGTGATGATCAGAATAATATTGTACGAACAACAACAACAACAACATCAACGACAACCGAAAATGATCCATGCTTAATGAAACCAGAAGATTTTATTAATCCAGATCTGCTATCACCGGAACAGGCTGCTATCCGTATACAAGCTGCATTTCGTGGTTATGAAGTTAGGAAATTATTACATAGTGATGATGAAAATGATAATGTTTTAGAAAAGAATAAGAAAAAATCTATGAAACCAAAACTGATGAAACCACCAACATTGCAGCAACAACAGCAACAAGAAAAAATGATTGAAGGTAAAAAATTAGATAATAATCTACAGATGGCAATCGATGATGCAGCTGAAACTGTTGATCAAGCAATTAAAGATGCTGAACACGAACAATCGGGTAATTTTATTGAACGTTTATTTGGTCGTAGTAGTCATAATAAACGATCCGCATCATTGAAAAAATCCAATAGTAAATCAAAACATGAAACAGAACCTATCGATACTATCGATACTGATGAAAATATCGATAGTAATGATAAAAAAACTACCAAACATAAAAAGAAAAAATTATCATTAAAAACAAAAAAACATCGACATAATCAAACATTGGATCGGCCACAACCATCATCAACGCAAACAAAAAAAATTATTATTAAACGTAGCCATTCCCTTGATAAACAACCTGGTGATGATGATAATGATACTATCGATGATAGTAATGAAAAATATATCGATGGTATCGATACTGATGATGATAATGATGATAGTGGAAATATTTTTAAACGAATATTCGGTAGGAAAAAGAAACAACGAGAAAAATCCGAACAACGTGATGTACCAGAATTTAAATGGGAATATCGTACGACTGATGATATAAATGCTGAAAATGTTGTTGATATTGGAAAATCAAAAGGTGTTGGGTTGATGAACATTGGTTCACCGAAAAAAATTAGTCCAACTGGCGAAGGAACAACTACAAATATTTTACGTATTGAAACAAAATCATATTCCCGTAAAGATCGTGATGGAAATGTTTCCGGAAATTTTATTATTGAACAAAAAACTGATGGCGATGGTGAGGATTTGAAAAAGAAATTCGATGATAATAATATGCCAAAAATGATTGAAAGTGGTGAACAAAAATTACCACCACATGGTATGGATGATATGCGATTTAATCGTGAAAAACGTGGAAAATCCAAAGATCGCATTGATGTTTCAGTAGGGAAAATTAAACTTGGTGATGAAATTATTGATTTAAAAATAACGGATGATACAACAAATAAATTGGATAAACTGATAACATCAAGATTAAGTCCAGAACCAGAAATACGATTGAATGAACAAGCATCGGGTACTATTGATGGATCATTCGGTTTGAAAGATCGTTTTAGACGTGGAAAATCTAAATCAAAAGAAAAAGAAATAAAAATGCCAAACATCGATATGAAAGGAGGAGAGATTGAAGTTGATGCTGGTGGTGGCAAATTGCTAATTGATCAACCAAACATCGAAAGTGATTTGAATTTATCATTAAAGAAAAAGAAAAAGAAACGTGAAAAATCAAAAGAAAAAGATGATAAACATTGGGAATTTCACCTGCCGAAATTCGGTTCAAAAGGATCAAAAAGTACTGATTTGGATATTGATGTACCCGATATGGAAATAAAAGGACCGAAAATATCAACCGATATTGATGTTGGAAATGTACGAATACCAACCGATGAAATTGATTTGAACATCGAAAGTCCGAAAAAACAAAATGAAAATGGAAAAGATTGGGAATTTAAAATGCCAAAATTAGGATTCAAAGGTCCGAAAATTGATGTAAAAGGACCGAAAATCTCTGGACCTGATGTTGATGTCAATATTGAATCACCAGATGTGAAGGTTAAAGTTCCCAAAATTGAAGGTGATTTAGACGTATCAATTGATGGTAAAAAACCCGAAGGAAAAGATTGGGAATTTAAAATGCCGAAATTCGGTTTTAAAGGACCAAAAGTTTCAAGTCCTGATGTTGACGTCAATGTAGAAATGCCCGATGTGAAAGTAAAAGGACCGAAAATTGAAGATGTGAAAGTGAAAAGTCCAAAGATCGAAGGTGATCTTGATATATCGATTGACGGTAAAAAACCCGAAGGAAAAGATTGGGAATTTAAAATGTCAAAATTCGGATTCAAAGGACCAAAAGTCTCTGGTCCTGATGTCGATGTTAATGTTGAAATGCCTGATGTCAAAGTGAAAGGGCCGAAAGTGGATATGAATCTCGAATCACCAGATATTAAAGTGAAAGGACCGAAAGTTGAAGGTGATTTAGATTTATCGATTGATGGCAAAAAACCTGAAGGAAAAGATTGGGAATTCAAAATGCCCAAATTCGGTTTCAAAGGTCCGAAAATATCGGGTAAAGATGTCGATTTGAAAGGACCTGAAATTGATGTGAATCTTGAAACACCTGATGTAAAAGTAAGAGGTCCAAAAGTTGAAGGTGATTTAGATTTGTCTATTGATGGTAAAAAACCCGATATAGATGGTAAAGGATGGGAAATTAAAATGCCGAAATTTGGATTTAAAGGTCCAAAAGTCTCAGGTCCAGATGTTGATGTTAATGTTGAAATGCCTGATGTCAAAGTGAAAGGGCCGAAAGTTGATGTTGATCTTGAAACACCCGATATGAAAGTGAAAGCGCCGAAAGTTGAAGGCGAATTCGATGTATCGATTGATGGCAAAAAACCTGAAGTAGATGGCAAAGGATGGGAAATTAAAATGCCGAAATTCGGATTCAAAGGACCGAAAGTTGAAGGTGATTTAGATTTGTCTATTGATGGTAAAAAACCCGATGTAGATGGTAAAGGATGGGAAATAAAAATGCCGAAATTCGGATTTAAAGGACCAAAAATCCATGGTCCAGATGTCGATTTGAAAGGACCAGAAGTTGATGTTAATATTGAAAAACCACAGGTTGATGTAAAGATGCCCGAACTTGAAGGTGATTTAGATGTTTCAATGAAAGGCAAAAAACCCGAAGGAAAAGATTGGGAATTCAAAATGCCTAAATTTGGTTTCAAAGGTCCGAAAATATCCGGAAAAGATGTCGATTTGAAAGGTCCTGATGTTGATGTGAATGTTGAAATGCCCGATGTGAAAGTAAAAGGACCGAAAATTGAAGGCGACTTCGATGTATCGATTGATGGTGAAAAACCAAAAGCAAAAGATTGGGAAATTAAAATCCCAAAATTCGGTTTCAAAGGACCGAAAGTCTCTGGTCCTGACGTCGATGTTAATGTTGAAATGCCCGATGTTAAAATAAAAGGACCGAAAATTGAAGATGTAAAAGTGAAAAGTCCAAAGATCGAAGGTGATTTAGATGTATCGATTGACGGTAAAAAACCCGAAGGAAAAGATTGGGAATTTAAAATGCCTAAATTCGGATTTAAAGGGCCCAAAATCCATGGTCCAGATGTTGATGTTAATGTTGAAACGCCTGATGTCAAAGTGAAAGGGCCGAAAGTGGATGTGAATCTCGAATCACCAGATATTAAAGTGAAAGGACCGAAAGTTGATGGCGAATTGTCGATCGATGGCAAAAAACCTGAAGGAAAAGATTGGGAATTCAAAATGCCAAAATTCGGATTCAAAGGACCAAAAATATCCGGTAAAGATGTTGATTTGAAAGGACCAGAAGTGGATGTCAATGTAGAAATGCCCGATGTAAAAGTAAAAGGTCCAAAAGTTGAAGGAGATTTTGATGTATCGATAGATGGCAAAAAACCAGATGTAGACGGAAAAGGATGGGAAATCACAATGCCAAAATTCGGTTTCAAAGGTCCGAAAATTCATGGTCCAGATATCGATGTGAAAGGACCAGAAGTTGATGTTAATATTGAAAAACCACAGGTTGATGTCAAAATACCAGAATTGGAAGGTGATGTTGATATTTCGATGAAAGGTAAAAAACCCGAAGGAAAAGATTGGGAATTGAAAATGCCAAAATTCGGTTTAAAAGGACCGAAGATTTCAAGTCCAGAAATGGAATTAAAAGGTCCGAAAATTACTGGACCAGATTTAGATGCAAGAATTGAATCACCCGATATTAAAGTGAAGGGACCGAAAATGGAAAGTGATTTGGATGCTAATTTTGGTTTGAAAGATCGATTTCGTCGTGGAAAATCCAAAGATAAAACTAGTATCGATATTGATATTGAAACTGGTTTGGAAACAAATGAAATTATTGATTTGAATATGGAAAACAAGAACAACAAAGGTTTTGAAATATCATTACCATCATTCGGTTTAGGATCACCAAAATTGGAAAAACCGAAAAAAGATATTCCCGACATTGATGCTGATGTCCAAATGAAAGGAAAAAAATTAAAAGATAGCCATGATGGTCGAAGTTTTGAATTTCATTTTCCAAAATTTGGTTTCAAAGGTAAAAGTGGTACATTACCGGCACGTGGAAAAATCAGTCCTGAATCACCCGATATTAAAGTAAAAAAATCTGGTAGTGATGTTGATATTGCAATACAGGGTGATATTGATTCACCAAAAATGGATAAATCATCACGAACAAGACGTCATTTTACATTACCAAGATTTAAATTTGGTATGAAAAGTCCAAATGCAAAAATTGGTAGTCTTGATAAACCGGACATTGATGTTAATTTACCTGAAATGTCTGCCGAAATGCCTAAAATTGAAGGTGATTTGAATTTATCATTGGAAAAAAAGAAAAAGAAGAAAAAATCCAAAGAAAAAGATCGTTCAACACCGGAAAAAGATTGGGATTTGAAAATGCCTGGTTTCAGCATTAAAGGACCGAAAATCAATGGAAAAGATTCGGAAATTGAAGGACCAAATGTAGAAATATCTGGTCCAAATGTTCAAATTGATGTTGACAAAGAGACTGATAAAAAACAGAAACAAGGCAAAGATTGGGATTTTCATTTACCGAAATTCGGTTTTAAAGGATCACCAAAAATATCTGGACCTGATGTTGATGTCAATGTAGAAATGCCTGATGTGAAAGTGAAAGGACCGAAAGTTGAAGGTGATTTAGATTTGTCTATTGATGGCAAGAAACCTGAAGGAAAAGACTGGGATTTTAAGATGCCGAAATTTGGTTTCAAAGGTCCAAAAATATCTGGACCAGATGTCGATGTGAATGCAGAAATGCCTGATGTTAAAGTGAAAGGACCGAAAGTTGATGTGAATCTTGAAACACCCGATGTTAAAGTGAAAGGACCGAAAGTTGAAGGCGACTTAGATTTGTCTATTGATGGTAAAAAACCAGAGGGAAAAGATTGGGAATTTAAGATGCCGAAATTTGGTTTCAAAGGTCCAAAGATTTCAAGTCCAGATGTTGATGTCAATGTAGAAATGCCTGATGTTAAAGTAAAAGGACCGAAAGTTGAAGATGTGAAAGTGAAAAGTCCAAAGATCGAAGGTGATTTTGATATATCGATCGATGGTAAAAAACCAGAAGGAAAAGATTGGGAATTCAAAATGCCCAAATTCGGTTTCAAAGGCCCAAAAATATCTGGTAAAGATGTCGACTTGAAAGGACCTGATGTCGATGTGAATGTTGAAATGCCCGATGTAAAAGTGAAAGGACCGAAAGTTGAAGGAGATTTAGATGTATCGATTGATGGTAAAAAACCCGATGTAGATGGTAAAGGATGGGAAATTAAAATGCCAAAATTCGGATTCAAAGGACCGAAAATTCATGGTCCAGATGTTGATGTCAAAGTTGAATCACCAGACATTAAGGTGAAAGGTCCGAAAATTTCTAGCCCAGATATTGATGTGAATGTTGAAATGCCCGATGTGAAAGTAAAAGGTCCGAAAGTTGAAGGTGATTTGGATTTATCGATAGATGGCAAAAAACCTGAAGGAAAAGATTGGGAATTTAAAATGCCAAAATTCGGTTTCAAAGGTCCAAAAATATCAGGAAAAGATGTCGATTTAAAAGGACCAGAAGTGGATGTTAATGTTGAAATGCCCGATGTAAAAGTAAAAGGTCCGAAAGTTGAAGGGGATTTAGATGTATCGATTGATGGCAAAAAACCAGAAGTAGATGGAAAAGGATGGGAGATCAAAATGCCTAAATTTGGATTCAAAGGACCCAAAATTCATTCTCCAGATATCGATGTGAAAAGTGCTGAAATTGATGTGAAAACACCAAAAGTCTCAGGGCCTGATGTTGATGTGAATGTTGAACTACCAAAACTTGAAGGTGATGTAGATATTTCAATGAAAGGTAAAAAACCCGAAGGAAAAGATTGGGAATTTAAAATGCCAAAATTCGGTTTTAAAGGTCCAAAGATATCTAGTCCTGATGTTGAATTGAAAGGTCCAAAAATATCTGGTCCCGAAATTGATGTAAATGTTGAATCTCCAGATATGAAAGTGAAAGGACCAAAAGTTGAAGGTGATTTAGATGTATCGATTGATGGTGGTAAAAAAGGAAAAGATTGGGAAATCAAAATGCCAAAATTCGGTTTCAAAGGTCCAAAAATATCGGGTAAAGATGTTGATTTAAAAGGTCCTGATGTTGATTTGAATGTGGAAATGCCTGATGTAAAAGTAAAAGGTCCGGATATGAAAGGCGATGCTAGCATTGATGTTACATTAAGTCCAGATAAAAAACAAAAAGATCCAAAATCGAAAACCGGTAAAGATTGGGAATTTCATTTGCCAAAATTCGGTTTTAAAAGTGATCAACCAGAAGATATATCGATTGAAAAAGATGAATCTCGATTAAAACGTGGAAAATCTGAAGAAAAAGAAACAACATCATCAATTAAAAGTGATGATAAAGACGGATCATCATCAAATGGTTTTCATTTTACATTACCGCGATTTCGTTTACCAAAACGAAAAAGTTCGGCAACAAAAAAACAAAAATCTTTAACCGGTCCATCATTGTCAATGGAATCTGGTGGCGACATCTTAGGAACAAACGTCGAACCTGTAACCGTTCGATCGAATATTAAAAAATTAAAACAAAGTGATCGTTCAGCAACATTACCTGCTGGTGATTTAGAAAAATCAATCGAAAAAGATGATGATGATAAAACAAGAGGTCATGGTTTGTTTGGTATACGCAGTCCATTACGACGTGGAAAATCTAAATCCAAATCACCTGAATTGGATAACATTGAATTGAATATTGAAAGTACGATTGATAAACCATCGATGGATGTTATTGATCTAGATCTGCGTGATAAACGTTCAAAATCAAAAGAAAAAGAACCGAAAGATAAGATGAAGAAAAAACATGATGATGATTCGAATGATAAACAAGATGATTCGGAAAAACCAAACGATTTAGATCAAGCATTTATCGATGCAATTGAAACATTAGAATCGGGTAGTAAAACTGATCGTTCGATTTCATTGAAATTTCCAAAATTAAGTTTTAAACGTAATCGTGATAAACGTGATGTTAGTGATGATCAACAACACGATGATAAAGATGATGGTAAATCATCATCACCAAAACAAAAAAGTAAACAAAAATCAAAATCACCCGAATTGAGCAAAACACCGGATGATTCGAATGATGAAAAAAATGTTCCCGGTAAACATTCATCAACAGCAATATTTGGAAAATTTTCTGGAAAACAAAAAATTCCAGAAGGTAGCTCAGGAATAACAATGCCTGGTTTTGGACCGACTGATAAAGATAAACAACAATTTATTCAATCATATCCACCCGAATTGGTGGATAATGAAAAAATTATCATCCGATTTGTTCTGTTGAAGCCAGATGATAACAACAAAATTGAACAAACATTGGAAGAAATTCGTTTAGATTCAACAAATTCGGAAAAACAAATTAAAGATGCAATACGACAGGCAATTCGTTCGGCAGCTCAACAACCAACAGCGAAAACAAAATCCGAAAAAATTATTGCCCGTGTAATTCGTGTCCGACCTGATGGTGAAAAATTTCTTAAAGAATATGAAATTGATCCAAAAAATTCAAAAGTTTTTGATGATGTACAACAGGCATTAATTTCATCAAAACCTGATACTACTAGTGATGGACGTGATATCGATACAATCGATACAATCATATTATCATCATCCGTTTTGATGAAAAAATCTAAAAAAGAAGAACCCGTTGATCGAATCAAATTATCCGCCGCAGATACGGATAAAGAAATTGAAAATCAAATTGAAAAATTATTGGAAAAATCATTACGAAAATCAAAAGAACCAGATACAGATTCGGTAATCATACGAATAACCGATGATAATGGAAAAATTATCGATGAATTTCATTTGGAACCGAAAAAATCATCAACGACGAAAGAAAATTTGGAAAAAATTTCCCGGAAAATTCTTGGATTGTTACATCCTTTGCGAACGACATCACCAACGGATGATCGAACAAAAAAACCGAATAAAATTATTCGAATCATTTTACGTAAACCAAATGGTAATGAACAAGTTGATGATTTAATTATTGAACCAAAAACCTCGGATAAAGATATTGATGATTTGATTAAAGATAGTATTCAACGGAAATTATCCGGTCAAGAATCATTACCATCGGATTCAAAAATTATCACCAAAATTATTCATCTTTGTCCAGGTGAAGAAGAATCAATTGAAGAATTTGAAATCAAAGCAGACGATGCACGAAAAAATCTTGATGATTCATTGAAGATGGCACCACGTACACGAACATCGAAGAAAAAAGATTCAGCCGGTTATATTGTAACGAAAATTTTCCGTCGTAAATCATCAAATGATAAGGAAACAATGGAAAAATCATTGGTTGAAGATCCCCGGAAAACTGGTAAAGATATTGGTGATGATCATAAATTTGGTATGTTTTTAATTTTATTTGGGAAATTTTCCAATAAATTTTGAAAAATTAAAAAACTTTCAACAGGTTTCCCAAGTTTTAGGTTTAAATTACCCGAATTTGGTTGGCAATCGTTTAATCGAGATCAAATGTATGATGATGAAATGAAAAAACCGAAAAAAATTATAAGGATAATATTGAAAAAACCAAATGGACATGAAACAATGGATGATCAATTTATAGATACAAAAACCGAACCGAAAGATATTGATAAATTATTAATGGAAAAAATTTCCGGAAAATTACCCGATTTACATGATTCAAAAGATACAAAAATTATTGCACAAATTATTGATTTAAAACCAGGTGAAGAAGAAACAATTGAAGAATTTCAAACCGATCCCGTAGCTGCGGGAAAAGATTTGAAAAATATTTTGGAAAAAACACCACGGACAAAAACATCAAAGAAAAAAGATTCATTAGGAAAAATTATAACGAAAATTTTCCGTCGTAAACCGGATGGTAATGAGGAGATTGTTGAAGAACATTCGGAAGATCCAAATGAAACTGGACGTGATATTGGTGATGATACACTTGGTATGTTTAAATTTTTTTTTCAATTTGGCTTTTTCCCTTATTTTTTGAATTAGTTTTTCCCCTTATTTTTTGAATTAGTTTTTCCCTTATTTTTTCAATTTGGCTTTTCCCCTTATTTTATGACTTGAGCTTTTTCCCTTATTTTTTCAATTTGGCTTTTCCTTTTATTTTTTCAATTTGGCTTTTTCCCTTGTTTTTTAATTATGCTTTTCCCTTATTTTTTTCTATTGATTTTAATTTCAAATTTTTTTCCCTCTAATAAAGGTTTTCCAAGTTTTAAGATAAAAATTCCAGAATTTGGTTGGCAATCTAGTGCTGATAGTAGTGGTAGTGGTGGTGATCGTGAAGATCAAAAACGTAAAAAACCTCGAAAAATCATTCGAATTGTTTTACGAAAACCAAATGGCCAAGAAATAATCGATGATATTGATGTTGATCCAAAAACCAATCCAAAAGATGTTGATCGAATGATTAAAGAAAAAATTCAATTAAAATTTCCTGAAATTAAAGATTCACAAACAAAAATTTTGGGTAAAGTTATTGATTTGAAACCAGATGAAGAAGAAATTACCGAAGAATTTGAAACTGATTTTGAAACGGCAAGAAAAAATTTAGATGATGCTATTAGACATGCACCAAAAACCAAAACAAAACGACAAAAAGATTCGACAGGTAAAATTCGAACAAAAATTTTTCGACGAAAACCGGATGGTAAAGAAACGGTAGAGGAGTTTGTTGATGGCGATGATACAACGGGTAAATTTAAAGATTTGGGCGATGATATTTTCGGTAATTTTGATTTGATTGATTGTTTTTCGGTGAAAAAATTAACCATTTTTTTCGTTTTTTAAACAGCACAACCATCGGACGATAAATTTCGTACCGAAATACCCGAATTGATTCGACCAAAACAATCATTACCGGTGGATGATGGAACGAAAAAACCAAGGAAAATTATTCGAATAATTTTACGAAAACCAAATGGCCAAGAAGAAATGGAAGAAATTCCTGTTGATTCAAAGAAATCTTCCCCAAAAGATTTGGAAAAATTGATCAAAGATAATTTACGAAAAAAATTACCCAAAATTAAAGATTCAAAAATGAAAATCATTTCGCAAATAATCGATACGAAACCTGGTGAAGATGGCGAAGAAACTACCGAAGAATTTGAAATGAATCCAGAAATGGCAAGAAAAAATCTTGATGATGCAATGAAACGAGCACCACGAACAAAAACTTTGAAGAAAAAAGATCCATTTGGTAAAATCATAACGAAAATTTCCCGTCAAAAATCTGATGGTAAAGAAGAAATTTTACGGGAATTTGTTGGTGATGAAGATCCTGCAAAAATGGCTACGGAAAAACCAATGAAAACTGTTGAACCTCACCCGGCAACCGAAGCTAAGAAAATTGAAGCAAAACCTGTTAAACAAACGGATAAACCATCAGAAAAGAAAGATAAACCACCGATTACAATACATCCACCTGTCGAACAACAGAAAAAATCCACTATTTCGACTGAACAACAACGACCAAAAAGTCCAATTAGTCCAAAAGATGACAAACAACAAAAACGTTCGATTTCACGAAAATCACCCGAACCCGTTGATGATTCAGCGAAGAAATCAAAACCAAAAAAATTGATACGAATCATATTACGACGACCAAATGGTGAAGAATCAGTAGAAGATTCAACATTGGATATTAATGCAACCGGGAAAGATGTTGATAAAACTATCAAAACATTGTTACGAAAAAAATTACCGCAAATCAAAGATCCAAAAACAAAAGTAATAACACAGATTATTGATTTGAAACCCGGTTCGGAAGAAACGATTGAAGAATTTGAAACTGATCCTGAAATTGCAAGAAAAAATCTTAATCAAGATGATGTTTTGAAAAAAACTATTTTAACAAAAATTACAAAGAAAAAAGATCCATTATCGGGTAAAATTATTGTTGGTTTTTATAAAAGGAAACCAAATGGTGAAGAAATTGTTGAAGAAATGGTTGAAGACCCTCGACAAACTGGTAAAGATATTGGTGATACGGATACTATTGGACGATTACCCAAAGAATTACAGGAAAAAGTATCGAAAATTTTGTCACCGAAAGAAGTGGAAAAACCAAAAGATATTTCAACGAAAAAGTCTACTACTGATACTATTGATGATCGTAAAGCGGTTATGCCAAAACCATCGGATGATAAACAACAAAAGAAAGAATCGAAACCAGTTGAGAAACCAGAAAGTCAAAAAGATGATGATGATAAAAAACGACCGAAAAAATTGATTCGAATCATCATTCGAAAACCAAATGGCGATGAACAAATTGAAGATTTATTGATTGATCCGGATACTAAACCCGAAGATATTAATGATACAATCAAACAAGAATTGCAAAATGTTTTGAATAAATCTCCCAATATTCCGAATGATGCTAAAATCATAACCAAAATTATTGATCTCAAACCAGAAGAGTCAGAATCGATTGAAGAATTTGAAATGGATCCCGAAACGGCTCGAAAAAATCTTGATGATGCAGTAAAACAAACACCGCGAACAAAAACATCAAAGAAAAAAGATCCTTTTGGTAAAATTATAACGAAAATTTTCCTACGTAAACCTGATGGCAAAGAAGAAATTGTCCAGGAATTTGTTGAAGATCCAAAGCAAACTGGTAAAGATATTGGTGATTTAGATAATATTGGCCGTGTACCTGAAGGATTAAAATCTATTGACCCAGAATTTTTCGGTAAATCACCAAAACGACCGAAAAAAATTATTCGAATCATTCTGCGACAACCAAACGGTGATGAATCAATACAAGATTTATCTGTAGATCAAAATACTACCCCGAAAGATTTGGACAAAATGATTAAAGATGCTATTGAGAAAGAATTATCCAAAATTGATGATCCAAAAACGAAAATCATTTCTAAAGTTATCGATTCAAAACCAGGTGAAGAAGAAACTACTGAAGAATTTGAAATGGATCCCGAAACAGCTAGAAAAAATCTTGATGATGCAGTGAAAAAGGCACCACGAACAAAGACATCAAAGAAAAAAGATTCTTTGGGCAAAATTATAACAAAAATTTTCCGACGCAAACCTGATGGCAAAGAAGAAATTTTACGGGAATTCGTTGAAGATCCAAAACAAACCGGTAAAGATATTGGCGATGATGATCAACCTAAGCCCGTTAGTGAATCGATGACTACAATAACCGATCCAACCGGCAAGACAATCATCAGAATTGTTCGCAAAATGCCTGATGGTAGTCAATCCGTTCAAGAATTGATTGAAGAACCTGAAAAGAAACATGATGATAAACCAACATTAACAACATTAACAACAACCATCGAGAAAGGCCCGAAAGATACATTACCTTTACCAAAAGATACTGTTGACAATGTTTTAGGTCAATTTTCTGATCCGCAATCAAAACCGACTATTAAAACATTGGAAAATGTATTAACGAAACAAAAACCATTAGATGATATAAGTGAAGGTGAGTTTGAATTTCTGAATTTTTCACCAAAAAAAAAATCAACCTTTTTAACCTGAATATTTTTCAAAGGTAAAAAACCATCGTTTGAACCAAAAACAACACCAACTATGGAGAAACAGCAACCATTAATTGGATCAAAAACCACTGATGATGATGATCGTCCCAAATCACCGAAAGAATCAAAATCACCAACAGACATCTATACAAAAGGTAGGTTATTTTTTTCTAGATTTTGAGAAATTTTCTTGAAAAAAAAGCTTCTGGAAATATTTTCCTTTCTTTGAATTTCACTTGAAAAAAAAACACAATCAGA
>ERZ500997.165-NODE-165-length-18397-cov-6.636245_pt1 | contig 18397 bp, 16 predicted proteins | sample MGYA00248826_ERZ500997 | MGnify/ENA primary metagenome ERZ500997 (study PRJEB25958, sample SAMN03398524) | human skin metagenome | study: EMG produced TPA metagenomics assembly of the Human Skin Microbiome Metagenome (human skin metagenome) data set.
CCGAATATTTTTTTTTTCTTTCCAATGGTAAATGCTGCGTATAATTCTAATTGTCACACCACTCTATGCTCATTTTTGATTGAAATTCTAGAATTTCATCATTGTTTTTGGTGCAAATATTTTTATCGAATCTTGAATCGTCATCATCATCGTTAATCGATAAGGAAAAAAAATTTTCTTAATCAAAAAAAACTTTTCTTTTTTTCTGATTGATAAAGCAATGAGCCATTCATAAATTGTAGGATGATTGTTCTCGAAATCCCAAAAAAAAAAAAAAAAAATTGCCTTTTGTCGTTGTTGTTTGGTGTTTCAAGTTGTGACGAGCAGCAATAGCCGGTTGATTCTTATACTTTGTCTATGCCACTACTCTACACTCTCAATAGACCACACCGTCTCTTTATTATGTATGTGTTCGCATAACACTAACTTTCACCGATTTTTTTGTGTGTTTGTCTTGAAAAACCCAAAAAAAAAAAAATTTTTTGTCTTGATTTTTGCTTTCTCAATTTCATCATTTTTTTCTCTCGATTTGATTTGATTCATTTGCCTAAAACACATTAATAACTTCAAAAAAAAACTAACAATCAATGATCTTTGATCTTGCTTTCCAACACTCAGAAACCAAAAAAAAAAACGCTGCTCGTTTCGTTTTTCTGATTTTGATTTTTGTTGTTTTTTGATTTCGGTGTTTGAATCTCTGTTCGTTTCAAGTGTGTTTTTTCTTTTCTTTTTTTGTGTTTCGGGTTGTATCACTCAAAATTCTTTGATTTCAGTAAGTTTTTGTCTGATTTGATTTGATTTGATGATTGCATCATTGCGAGGAAGATTAGGATTATTTTTTGATGACAGCAATGTCATCATCAATAAAAATTTTTGAAACCACACTAAATAACCTGCTTTGTGACTTGATTTGATTAGTTATTTTCGAATTAGAATATTTTCAATTAATTTGATTAATTTTTTCCTTTTTTTTGAAAATTTATTTCAGATTTAACCACTCAACATTGATTGTTTTTCGGTCTACTATTGTTTGCCTATTCAGAAGCATATTTTTTTTTATTTATAAAAAAAAACATTTTTCAAGCAAACATCATCTATTTGCGTTTTTGTGTATCGCTACAAAATCAGTATTTTTTCATCATTTTTTTTTTTTGATAACGTTTGCTTTTCTTTCTTGGTAGGTAATTTTGTGTTTGCAATTTTTTTGACTAACATAATTTTTTTTCATTTGAAAGATTCAGATTCTTCTTTTTTGTTGCTATTTATCGTTGGAATTTTCTCATTAAAAAACAATGATGACCACCGATTTATCACAAGATTTTTTACGTAACGGTGCCGTTGAAGTTCAAGGTGAAAATGGTGTTTTCTATCCGGCTTATCTATTTGATATAATTGAGCCATCACAATTATCACAACAACAACAGAATTGTCAACCATTATCATCGAATAATAATGTAGTCAGTAGTCAACAACAACAACAATTAAATGATCAATCTATGTGTTTTGGTTCGATGAATGGATCTGGTCAGCAACAACAATTAGGAAGTAGTGGTGTTGGTGGTACATCCAATGTAAAATCCAATCAAATCATTTCATCGTCATCAAATATATCGAATGAAACACATGTTGTTGTTACATTTCAAAATAATTTCTTCCCAAGATCTTCATTTCCAATATCACGTATTCGACTTCCTCCCGCTACTTCAAATAGTTCAACATCGAGTGCAACAATCAATAATAATAATGCCAACAACACTAATGATTTAAATAATGAAAATGATAAAATTCATAATATTAATAATCCATCATCGTTGTTGTTGTCTGGTCTTTCTGGTCTGAATATTTCGAATGCTTCCAACAATAATCAAATGCAATCATCATCATCATCTTGTTCGAATGCAGCTAATATCAATAATAATAATGGCACAAATATATCATTGGATGGTAGTAATGTTGGTAGTCAAAATCATCCAAATATTACTGTCGGTATGGAAGTTGAAGTTTTTTCATCAAGTTCAGATGATCAACCACGTGGTTGGTTTCGTGCTATTGTCAAAATGATCAAAGGTAAGTGTGTGGTTCTGATTACACGGTTTATTTTAATTTACTTTTGTCTAGGTTGTTTCTATGTGGTCGAATATATTCAACATAATCAAATGAATAATGTTGGATCAACAAATGTTGATTCATCATCATCAACAAATGCTGCTGCTACATTGGGCAATCAAAATCATCCGGTACAAAATTTTACCGAAATTATTCCTAGCGATGATATTCGTGTAAAAAATCCAAATCCATTGTTACGAACAAATCCATTTTTTCGCTTTGAATTAGCTATACCGGATGATTTTAAATCATTTAATACCAGTTGGTTATTGAAAGAAGAAGCACATCGACATTTTAAATTGTCTATTAGTGCCAATGTTGTACGTTTTGATGAAGCAAAAAATTGTTTAGTGGTTATTGGTTATTCACAATCGCCTAATGAAAAGAGCTTTATTGCATCGAAATTAGAGAATCGTGCTGCAATGTTATCCGAAATGCATTTTCGTAATTTGAAACAAAAATTGATATTATTGAATGATGCTGAAGAAGCGGCAAAAAAATTGGAATCGACCAGAATGCCAACCAATCAAAATGAACATGGTATTTATGAGGCAAGAATTTTAGTACCAGAAAATCTAATGGGTTTAGCTATCGGTGCACATGGTACAAATATTACACAAGCACGTAATGTTCCTGGTGTTTTATCTATCGATATAATGGATAATCCAACAGCATTTACTGTCCGTACCCAAGATTTGGAAGCATTGCATAAAGCACGTTCTATGTTGGAATTTGCTGAAAAAGTTATCGATATTCCACGTTCATTGGTTGGTAAATCTATCGGTCGTAATGGTCGTGTTATACAGGAAATTGTTGATAAATCCGGTGTTGTTCGTGTAAAAATTGAAGGTGACCAAGAAAATGAACTACCACGTGAATATGTGCCTTTTGTATTTGTCGGTACACTGGAATCGGTTCAAAATGCTCAAATATTATTGGAATATCATATTAATCATTTGCAAGAAGTGGAAAAAATACGTAAAGAAAATAGTGAATTGTTTCAACAACTACGACAACAATCGGTTACAATCAATTCATCACAACATGCCAATATTAATAATAGTGGATCCGATTTTGATTACATGAGTGGCGGCGGCCATCGTGGTATTAACCGTGGTGATGATATTGGTGGTGGACCATCTCGTGGTATGCGCACTGGTCCAGGTGGTAATATTCGTGGTGGTCATCTTGGTGGTGGACATCGTCGTAATGATCGTGGTCCACGAGGTGGTGTTAATGAAGATCATCGTCAACAACGTGATGTTCGACGACCATTTTCTACTGCCGGTAGTGGTGCTCCTATTGGTGGTGGTATGCCTGATCAACAAACAGCGGCACCACGTTCTCCGCGTGATCGACCACAGCGTGGTACATATGCTCCACGTGGTTTTGGTCCACGTCGTACTGGTGGTGGTGCAGGAGGAAATTTTAACAAAGATAATTCACCAACCGAATCTGGTGGATCAACAACATCGACAAATCGACAAGATCATCGTTTGGCTGCTGCTGTTGATCAACAACAACCTTCATCTGCCGCAGATATCAGTGAACAACAGCCACAACATCAAGGCCAAACTTCACAAACTAAGTCACATCATCATAGTAATAATTATCGTGGTGGTCCTGGTGGTGATCAACATCAACAACAACAACAACATCGTCCACAACGTAATTCATCTCAACGTAATCATCGAATGTCACGTGGTGGCCGTAGCGGCGGTCATGACAGTGGCAAAGGTCGTGATCGCGATAATCGTGATCGTGATGGTGGTGATTATCATCCAAATATGAAACAAAAAATGAATGGTGTTCGTTCATCATTATCATCTAACAATACTAATAATTCTCAAATGCAACCATCGAATGGTGGTAATCAGAATTCCGCTGCCGAAATGGAATCAACAAATGGTGGTGGTATGCCGGATATTGATTCGAATGAAAATGATGATCATCATTCATCACCAATTCCACAACCAACATCAATCATTAACGGTGAATAATTAAAATTTGCAACAAACAAAAGTCATTGAAAATGTGGAAACAATTTAATCCCAAAAACCAACCAACCCGCATATAAAAGCAAAATATCCGTTTCTTTTTTCTTTGTTTCGTTTTTCATTTTTCACACACACACACAAACACATTTACTATTCAACAATTTTTTTCTTCTGTGTTATAATTCTTGTCTCATTCATTTTCTTTTTTCTTATTCGGCGCTATACACTTGATTGATTATCGCTTGATTGACACACATTACACATACATACACACTTCTCAGAGCATCATACACTTTTTATTATATAATTAAATTTCTCAACAAAAAAAACGAAGTAATAATTGATCACAAATTATATAAACCATCTACCTGCTAATTACTATTACACTTTAATTATGATGTGAAAACATTCAAACAACAACACTGAAAAAAATAATATTGATGTAAAGATTTGAAAAAAAACTATTCCTTTTTTTTTGTTTGTTTTTGTTTATCTCTTCATATAAGAATTTTTTCGTTCACACACACACACACATCATACATCATTCATAGAACATATTTTTTTTTCGTTTCTGTTGTTTTTCGAATTTTTTTTTCTTCATTATTTAATCTCGTGGTTATATAAAAAAAATGGGGAAAAAAGGATATTGGTTTTGGTTTTCTCATTTGGGGGTAGATTCTCTTAACATTACTACACATTCAACATTGATCATTTCCTAATCACACATTACATTACATTAACCCTTTGGCTGAATCAATCTTTGTTTTTTTTTCTCTCTCTCGGTTTATGTTAACACACTGAAACATTTTTTATTCTACCCTCCTATTCAATTCAAAATTGTGATTCATTCAATTCATTCATTTAACACTTTAATCAACCAAAAACAAACGAATACAGAATATTCAACAAATGAACAACTTTATTTCTTCTGGAAAAAAAATATCACATATAAAACATTTGTAATTTATATTTGTAATTAAAAAAAATGATGATTAAATATTCTACCTAATTTTTCTTAATTAAATAAATTGTATTTCAAAAATAAATCCGGAATATACGTCCTTAAATGATGGTCCCGAAAATTCTTTCTTTTTTTCTGGTCATATGATTTTCGAATGTTTTTCATTGTTTGATTTGATTCGATTTCGATCCAAAATAATGTTGTTATCATCGTTACGTGGTAACCATCATTGGTTTTCCATTGTTCGTAATGTAAAAATCTTGAGAATCGATTCATTTTGTTCAACCAATCCTCAATCAACCGATCAATTAGAACAACAACCAGAAGAATCATCAAAAATCAAAAATCTTCGTAAAAAAGTACAAGAAAAAATCAATGAAATTGATAGTGAACAATTAAAATCACCAAATACACCGATTGGTTTGATGAATCGTTCACCACAATTGGATCCAAATTCATCATCATCCAAGGATTTATTAGCTCGTCAACCAAATCCCGTTTATGATCCATTTCCAAATGATAAAAATCCTGAAACAGGTGAAATGAATGGACCAACCGGTCCTGAACCAACTAGATATGGTGATTGGGAACGTAAAGGTCGATGTTCAGATTTTTAAACGAAGAAAGAAATATTTTCAAATGAAATATGATCATATTTATTATACAGTATGTTATGTTTTATAAATGAATTTAAAAAATGAAAATCAAAAATAAAAATTCTTATTACTTGTTGAGAGATATACACAAAGGCACCGGGAGAGAAAAATCATTATGTTGGATGTTTGATGAATAATACTGTTTAAAAAAAAATTCAAAGTTTTTTTAGTGGCTTAATTTTAGGTAGGAAATGATCGGATGATGATGCGTATTATTATCACCATCATTTGTTTTCAAATTATCGGCAACAATGGTAATATCACCATAATCATTGACGTTATTATTATCTTCATCTTTACCACCATTACCATCATCATCATCATCGTCATCGTCATTATCATCATCATTTTCCTGTTGACTAGGTTGTCGTTCAAAATACATTTTATTTGCCATTAATGGTACCGATGGTGGTATAATAATAATCGGTAAATCTGGTTGTTGCTGAAGATTATGTTGTTGTTGTTGTTGATGATTATTATTACCATGATTATTATCATTATCAACAATCGGTATATTCAATGGATCCATTGTTTTATATGTTTGTAATAATTTTTGTAATATTTTATAAACCGAACTAATAGCAATACGTTCATTAGGTTTAAAACGCCAACATTCTAACATTATTTTATATAATTCCAATGGGCAATTATCCGGTGGTGATAATAATTTTCCCCGTGTTACATTTTGTATTACTTCCAAATTAGCAAATTCATACCATGGTTGTTTACCATATGTTAATACTTCCCATAATAAAATACCAAAACTCCAACAATCACTTTCAACAGTATATTTTCGATACATTATTGATTCGGGACTCATCCAACGTATTGGTAGAAGAACATCACGTCCAACCTGATCAATGATAAAATGAATTAGGTTAGTTTAAGCCAGGCGTTAGGTTACATACCCGATAATAATCAGTAGCATAAACATCACGTGACATACCAAAATCACCGATTTTTGTTATAAAACCAACACCAACCAAACAATTTCGTGTGGCAAGATCACGATGTACAAAATGTTGTGATGCTAAATATTCCATACCAGCTGCAATTTGTGTTGCAATATAAAGTAAATCTATCAATTCTAATGGTCTTATTTTACGGCTATTAACAGCGGATAATGGATCGATTAATCGTGTTTTTGTTTCATCATTGTTATTATCGTTGTTGTTGGTGATGGCAGAATGGTTCGAATGAAATGGATCATGTTCACGAAGAAAATTATTCAGATCACCATATTCCATATATTCAAATAGCATCATTAATGTAGGACCATCCATCGAAATACCATAAAATGTAACAATATTTGGATGAATCAAATTCGCCAAGAATTCAGCTTCACGTGAAAATTCATCACGTAAATCGGAATAATTTGCCTGTGCAGTTTCTTTCAACATTTTTATGGCAACCATTGTTGTTGGTTCATCAACAGTCAAATAATCAACTGTACCTAAAAACACTCGACCAAATGCACCTTCACCTAATTCTCGTATGAAATTTATTTTCTCCGTACTGATATGACAAATTGCTACATTTGAAAACGTTGAAAAAAAGAGATTAAAACTGGTCACCATGGCAGCTGGATTCTTACCGGAATTTTTCAAAAGTTGTTGCGTTTCAGAAAAATAATTTGGATTTTGGACAAAATTTTCAACCAACGATCGATTCACCTGTTGTTTATTACTAATCATAATTGCAATTGGATCATTTTCGGGACGATATGAGGTTTTTTTCGTAAATAAATTATTATTATTATTGTTAATCGTAGAATCAGCTGACGATGAATTAAGGATTATAGTTGAATTCGTATCGAATTGTTGATGTTGACCATTATTACGATTTTTTTTATTATTATAATACAACATTGTTGCACGGCTATCCGGTAAACGTCGACGAATTGATGTTCGATGACGATTATTTGTATGTCTTGCACGTATCAATCGAAATTTTCTATTCAACCAATTTGGTAATGTTGTTGTTAATAATTTTAATGATGATTGTTCATTAAATTTTTGATGATGATGATCATGATGATGATGATTATGATTGATATCGATTGCCGATTCCCATGATCGATGATGATCATTGATTGATTTCAATTTCCAACCAATTATTCGATTGCGATATAATATACCCAATATAAATATAACAAATAATGATATTATTAACAAACTGCTCAATAGAAAATTTGTTGAAAGATTGAATTTCTTATTGTTTTCATCATTGTTTTGATCATCTTCGTTATAATCATCTTCATTATTTTCATTGCTTGTATCCGATTTATCGATACTATCGATATTTGATATTTTCGATGGTATCATCGGTGATATTATTGGTGGATTATTTTTATCATTTTGTTGTTGTTGTTTTTGTTGTCGATTATTAAATTGTGATACAGCCGGAAATGTAGTTGCTGGTGAGAGAAAATCTAAATTAAATCCATTTTGTTGATAAAAATCTTTGCTAAAAAACAACTAATTTACCTTGATTAAATGTAACATTAATCGAACGTTTCATTTGACCATAATCATTTGTTGCTACTAATGTATATTCACCGATATTTGATTGTGATTGTTTTCGTATTTCCAGATGACCATCAATAAATGACCGATGATCAATTTGATATTCATGAAAATCATCATTCGATTGTAATTCTAATGGTTGTCCATTTTTAAACCATTCTGTTTTTGCATATGGTATACCTTTTATACGAAATACAATATTTAAATAAAATTTTCGTTGTAATTTCATTGAAACAATTTTAGGTGCAGCTAGTTTTTTTAAAAAAACGTTTTGTAACGAAAATCAAAAAAAAAATTAAAATCGGGAAATTTTTTCGAAAACAAAAAACAAAACTTACAATGAATATTTATGGAAATTTTTTCGGAAATTTTTCCCACAGAATTTTCCGCCTGACATTCGAAATGATCATTATCATCGATATGGGCATTATCCAAACGAAGTGTTTGTTTGACTGTCATTAATTTCGATTCTGATTCTCCAATAATGTTTGTGGTTTCATCATCATGATCATCATTGACGATTTCAACATCCATCAATGTATAATTTGAATCGATTGTTGTCGTATTCCAGGTAATGCTATTAAATGTTTTCCATCAAAATAAACAAAATTTGATGATTTAAAAAAGTGTTTTTTACCCCTTTTTTTAGGTTTTTGAAAAAACTTACATTGGTCTTGGCAATCCACTAGCCAAACAAGTTAATATTGCTGTTTCATTTTCATTAATTTCAATCTGTTGATTTGGTTCAATTTTTATTGTTGGAAATTTACATTGATCGAATGAAAGATTAGCTAAAATTTGTGGCTGTTGCGATTGTTCCGAATCATCATTCGGCCATAAACAAGTTACATTCATCCAATATGGTCCAAGTATATTATGTTTTTTATTTTGTACAAGATTTTCAATCCATTTTGATAATGGACAATTACATTCGAATGGATTATTTTCCAAACTGAGATCTATAGTTCAACAATCGTTGTCATCAAGTTGATTGGGATATTTTATGTAAACAAAACGAAAAACAAACATAAAAATTAATCAATTATTTGCTGTTATCATCATCATTGAATCAACAAAATGGGTTCGTTGACTATCCAATAAATAAATAATTAATAATGATGGCTGGGATTTGAAATAAAGCAAAACAAAACTGTTTTGCTACCAACCAACCAACCAAAAGAGCAACGATAAAATAATAAATCAAATAAATACCCAATAGATTTAATCCATCAAAATGTTTCCATGTAATTGTTCGTAATTTATTGTTTTTTAATGATCTACAGAAAATGGAACAGAATGAAGAATAAGAAGGATTTATCAATTTTTTGGAATTTAATTCTTCAATGAAAACAACATTACATTTCTTTTAGATGAATATTATTAACAAATGTATCGACATCGATCAATTCAAGGCCACTATTATCGATGATTCTGTTGTTTTGGAGAAAGAACAACAAAAGATAACGAAAATAAAGATTATCAAAAAGTTTTGACAGAAAATCAAATGGAAAATGCGAAGAAAAACATACAATTTTTCAATATTTACATATGGTGATAATTGTTTTCGATCTAATCGCCGAAGATATGGTTGATTTGAAGCGATTCTAAAGAAGAAAAAAAAACATTGGAAAATATTATCAAGAAATTTTTCGGGCAAACTTACATTTCAATAATTTGTAACAAATCATTCGAATCATCAAATGTTTGTATTGTTTCAATTTGTGATTGTTGATCATTACGATAACGGCAATCTAATTCATATTGTTTATGACATGAACATTTTTGTTGACAAATTTCTAAATGATTTGTTGTTGTCGATGATTCTATGGATTTTTTTCTTATTATTAATGCTTGTTGTTGATGATGGCGATGTTCGGATGATGATGATGATGGAATCAATTCGGTTATTGTCGACGGCTCTGAAGAATTATCTTCTCCAGAATCATCAACTGATAATGATGATGATGATGATAAACTATCGGATGACCATTTAACAAATGTTAATATCGTTAAATCATCATTGTCATTTTGACTAGGTTTTATTGTTGTTGTTTCAAATGATGATAATAATAATAATGTTGTTGATGAATTATTGGCTGGACTAGAAAAATTTATGATAGATGAAGAATCGATTGCCATCGATTTGGATAATGTAAATGATGATGATGATAATATCAACAATAATATCATTAATATTGATTGATGATTGATGATTTTTCCTGTCAATGATGGATGTTTTGTACAATGATCATGATGATGGTGATTTTGATGGTAATTTTGATGTTGGTGATGAATATCATCATACAAATCAATAGAATTATTCATTTTCATTATTATTATCGTCGTCTTCGTCGTTGTTGTTTTCGTTGTTACACATTGTTATTCAAATGGATCATCATCATAATTGATGACTGAAAACAAAAACAAAAAAAAATTTTATCAGATTAATTTGATTTGATTAGTCAAATTAGATCAATGAAAAAACAACAGGCAAAGAATCGTTAAAGTTTTTCAATTCATTTCAAACACAGAAAATAATAATCATTTCATTTTCATTTTGTTTTTCACACACACAGGTTTTGTCAATAAAAATCATTATGTTGGTTTTTTTCTCTATCATTAAGTGACGTCAAATCAATATGATACATTCAACGAAAAGAAGAAGAAGATTCACATATGAACATCATGATCATGATCAAGTCGTATGATCTTAAGAAATCCAACGAAACAAAATCACATCAACAAGTCCAAAGATCATCATTATCATCAACGACGATGAAACTAAATCAAACGATGTTGTTGTTGTTGTTGTCGCTGTAGATGTTTCATTTTCTTTGTAGGTTTTTTTTCGTCTTCTTCTCGTGTAATCAATCAATCAATCGAGAGAAAAAAAAATCAACAAACAAACAATTAAAAGATATCGATGATGCTAATACGAAGCTATTCATTTCAAACACACACCAAAAAAACTTTTGGAAAACAATTTTTTTTGGAAATTTACGAATTTTGTTTTTTTTTGAAAGTTTCAATCAAGAATCTGTTTGGAAATTCAGTTTTGGTTTGATTCAAATCGAGGAAACAAAAAAAAAAATTTGATCTTTAAAAATAATGATGCGATAAAGGTTACGCGCATTGTTGGTTAAATTTTCGGTATAAAACGGATAATGGAAAGAAGAAAAAAATGTCGAGAGTTTTTTGTGCATCGTCATTATCAATCGTCATCATCATAATCGACATTGTTCTTTATTAACTTAATTATGGTTATTAATTTTCAATCCATTGTTATCATTATCATCATCATAATCATCATCGACAACAACATACAAACAACAAGTTACAAATGACAGGATTTTTGTCGCCTTTTTTGTTACCGTTATAAACCGTTATCGTCGTTTTATATAATGTCTTAATGATAATGAGATGATTGTCTTTTTTATTATTATCAAAAATTTTAAAGATTTTTTTGTCAAACAAGAATAGGTCAATAGGCGAAATTCTTTGTCGAAAGAGAAAAAAGAAAGGATTGTTTTTCCTCATGTATGGTTTTACATCAATCAATCAACTAAAATCACACACACAAACATCATTCATTATCATTGATAATCATCATGAGTATGAAGAATGATGATGATTATCAATTTTGTTCAGTTTTTTTCGTTGTTCACTGTTCACTGTCATCATACCATCAAAAAAATGTATCGGTATCAAACGAACCAATGTTGTTTATTTAATTTTTTTTCTTTTTCTTTTTCGGGTTGATAATTCATAATCATAATGATGATGATGATGATGCACTTAAAAAAATGAACAAAGTTTTTTTTTTCAATGTTTTGCGTTCGTACGAACTTAACCAAAAAAAAAAAAAATGAATATTATTAAAACAAAAGTTGTCAGGTAAATGTTGTTTTGACAAAAAAACAAAAATTAATAGCGATACATTTTTTTTGGTAAAATTGTAGCAAAATTGTATCCAATTAATAGTGGTGATGACGATGAATGAATCGAAAATTGATCGATCAATTTCAATTCATTTTGTCTAATCAAAAAAAAAAAATAAAGGAATATTTCAAGAAAAATTGAAAAACAATAAATGAAAATTCTGGAAATATCTCCACACACACTTGATATCATTTCTTTTTCATATTTTGAATATTAATTTTGTTTGATCGATCACAATTAATTGATTGATTGATTGATCGATCACATATTCAAAATACAGATAACAACAACAACAACAAATGATTATCATAATGAAAATGATATCATTAAAATGTTGGTTATTATTACGAACATTTTGTTGTTTCTGTTTGTTGTTGAAATTAAAATGAAAAGAAAAATGATCGAAATCGATACAAAATCGATTATCAATGGATCGATTGGTACGAAAAAATGAATTGGTGTTACATTTTCAATTTTCAATGATGATGATATTTGGTTGATCAAAATGGTGGTGGTGGTGGCGGGGGGAAAGAAAAGACTTTTTTCGGGTATTTTTTTCCTACTGCGTAAGTTCTTCTTCACACAGAAGCATCAAATGACGTAATTTAATATTCATGATGGTAGCGCATATCATTATTATTATGGGGCGTTTATATGTGAAGAAGAAAAAAAATTCATCAACTTTTGAATATCAAATATCATCAAAAGATTTGATTATAGTTTTTTGTAGTTGATGAAGAAAAATAATAATGTTGACAGCTTTTGAATACCTTTTTTATTTTCTTTTTGACTACTGAATTTACTTTCAAGAAAAGTTTCTAAGTGAACAAAATGTGTACCCAAAGGACGAAAATTTTACTTATTTGTCGGGTTATTCATGGAGATCACAATCGATGGAAAGAAGAAAACATTTTTTGACAGAAACTTAGGAAAAAAAGAAACGAACATTTCAAAGAATCAATTTTCTCTAATTTTTCTCTTTTTCTGATTTTGAAATTCATTGCCAATGTCATTGACAGATAGTGATGATAATGTTTATGGTAGTAAGGGGGAGGAGTAAGAGGAGAGAATCAGAGAATCTTTCCATTGATTTAATCAGAAAAAAAAACTGTACTTGAAATTTGTCACGATGCAAAACATCAAACGAAACAAACAAAAATCTAATTAAAAAACAACCGAAGAAAAAACAACCGACTTTTTCTATATATATTTTTGGCCCGAAAACAATAGAATTTTATCATTTCGGATAATGATGATCATTACAATCAATGTTATAATCAATCAAGTGGTTTGTCCGATCTGATTTGATTTGATTTGAAATGTACAAATCTGGTAATGATTTGTGTGTGATCAATTGGATGATCACCATTCATTGGATGAATTGAATTTTAGATAAACAAACCTTTTGGTGGAAAAAAAACTTTTGATTTTTTTTATTTCGGAATCCAATCGGATTATGCTGAAACACGTTTGAATATTTGAAACAATTCAAAAATTGCCAAAAAATGTACAATTTTTCAAAAAATTCAAAAATCGCCACAAAATGCGCAATTTTCCAAAAAAAGCACAATTTTCTGAAAAATGCGTAATTTTCCAAAAAACGCACAATTTTCCGAAAAATTCAAAAATTTCCAAAAAATACGCACAATTTTCTAAAAAATTCACAAAATTTCACTTAAAATCCAAAAAATCAAACAAAAGAAACGTGACAATGAAGGAAAAAGAAACAGGGAAAAAAATTCCAAGATGAAAAATTCAATTTTGGATCGAAATAATCAAACTGAAAAAAAACTAAAGGCAACCATTTCAAACAATGATGATGAAAGAAATTGTGGAAGCAAAAGGCATGTGTCAAAGAAAAAAATTCTGTCAACTGGTTAGATTCTTCAGTCAGTCAGTCAGTCAGTTGTTTTTCACATTTGAAAATGCGCAAGAATCCAATTCAATTCCAGAACCAGAATCTGTGTTTCCATCAACTAGTTGTTTCAGTTTAGTTAGTTAGTTAGTTTAGTAGGTGCATAGTGGTTTTTTTTCGAAAAATTTTTTATGCAAACAAAAAAATGATCAATGATAAATTTGAACATCATGAACGACGGAGAGAAGAGAATTTCCACAGCTCAAATGGGGAATTGAATTGAAGGAATGAATGGGGAATAGTTCCCGTAATTTTTTTTTATATATAGGAAATTTATTCTCGCGATTCATCAGGAGAATTCTCATTCATCATTCATTTCGAATAGTAAAAATGAATGCTTTGGTCCTGAACATTTCAAACAAAACTTTTTTTCGTTTCGTTTCGTTTTGTTTCATCAGTCAGTCAGTCAGTCAGTTAGAGAATTTTCTGTTTGAAAAAAATGTCAAATTTTTTTTCTTTCGGGGCCTTTTGGGTTCCATTCTCATTAATTGATGCGGAAAATTAATGAAAACCAATAGAGTGTGTGTTAATGTAAACGAGGTAAAAACAACGGTAGAGAAAATTTTCTTGAATGACAACCATGTTTGACAGGTGAAAAAAAAACAGTGAAAAACAAAATGAAAAACATTATGTCATCATCATCATCATCATCATCAAGATGAAGAAAGAAGGAAAGAAAAAATTTGTAACCAAAAAAAAAACTAAAATTACAATTCTTATTCGACTATTTCGACTTATTTTCGGTTCACGAAGGATTTTGTATAATCCACCCCATTTGGATTATGATTGATCAATTGATATTAATCATTGACGATAATACATTCGCCATCTAGTGGATGTTTATCGAAACTTTTTCAAATTTTTATTTTAAACAAAACAAAACAAAAATATAATTTTCAAGAAATTTGTAAATTTTAATAATAACGAAATAATAATAATAATTTTTAAAATTAAATCAAATTAGATTTGTTGTTGTTCTTCAAATTCATTTAAATAACGTTCAATAATTAGATCGGCAGCTTGTGTAAAATGTTCTAAAATAGAATATAATGAATGTAAATGATTTATAAATTGTATTGTTAATTGTCGGGCATTCAAGTGTGGTTGTTGTTGACCATTAATCGATTGTGGTAACATCATCATTGTCAATGCGGCAGCGGTTGTTGAATCATTATCATTCATATCGATTCCATTATCCGATGATGAAGATGATGATGATAAACCGGGACTTGTACGGCCACCATTCAATGATGTTTGTGATGTTTGTGTTTGATAATTTACAGCAGCCGCTGTACCATTATGATACATGGAAACCAAATTGTTTGATGATACACTACGTGATTGAGCTGTGAAACGTTCGTTGGCGCCATTTATGCTGGATCCATTTGCGGCATTTGTTGTTGTTGTTGTTGAATTTTGTCGTTGTTGTTGTCGGGAAATTTTTCGTTTTGGCATTTTAAATAAATTATTCATATCATTGGAAAAATTATTTGCTAAACAAGATGAATATGATTGATATGAATTTTGATGTTGATTGGATGAATCCATAAAGAGATCATTTTTAATAATATTTATCATTTGATAATATGAATAAAGATCATCATTTAATAAGGAAAATTTTGTTGCTGCGGATGATCGCTGTTGTCCAATCGCATTTGAAATTGCATTGGAGATTGTATTGGAATTACCGTTGGAATTAGCAGCTGCCGTCGTTGTTGATGGTAATGGTTCTAAATCCTTTAACTTGGAAGGTATCAATACAACATCATTCATTTCTCTTACGGAATCGATAAAATTTTCAATAATATGATTATTGGAGAAAAATTGTTCATGTTTTTGTTGTTCCATACTCATTTGTTTAATCAATTGTACACCATTATCCAGATGAGCGGTCATTGTTGCTGTTGCTTGATCAGCTGCTGCTACTGATGTTGTTGTTGTTGATGTTGCCCATTTCATTTGTAACATTTTATTGGAATTATTATTCATCATTTTTGATTGCTGGAATTGTTGTTGTTGTGGTGGTGATTGTGATTGCAATGGTCGCATTGAATGTTGATGAAAAACATTATCGTTATCATTCATATTATCATTGATTAACGGTAACATTTTTTTTCGGAATTTTCTTTGACGGTTGAATTTCACAAAGGTTCAAGATCAAGGATTCAGAATTTATTGTGTTTGATGAGTCAAAAAGGAGAATATTTATTTTCAAGAATACTCCAAATAAATCACTATGGCAATATCACATCAAACCCAAAACCAAACACAAACAAACAAAAACGACAGAAATGAAATGGTAGCGAAGTCTGGTGATACTGATGAATACAAACCAACCAATGCAGTGTTTTTATATAGCAAGAAAATATATTTGAATCGCTGTTTGTTCGGTTGTTGTTGATGATTTATTTATTTTTAGCCAATATAGTTGTTGCTGTTTTTTCCCTATTTTACCCAGGAATATAGCTGTAATGGTATTCATTCATTTACATGATGATGATCATTATGACAAAAATAACCAGAAAATATCAGTAAAACAAGAATAATACAAATGTTACGCAGAATTAATGCTACTAGACTTTTGGTGAAACCATTCGATTGATCGTGTTGAAAATGAAAATTTAATTTGCAAAAAAAAAAGTTTTTTGAAAACTTTCTGTTACAAAACAGGCGTTTTTTTATCGTTTCTGCACTGTTACATTTTTCTCTCGTTTGTCAACATGAAATCCAATTCAAAAGCAACAGAGAAACGCCGCCCGCTTGATGCAAAATGCACTGTACATCATTTGACGTACGTACACATCACATCTTTCGATTTTCTTTCGATCTAACCACCCCCAACTACAACCAAATCACTGCTACCATTAAGGAAAAAAGACGAAGATGATGATGAAAACATCCGAAAAGAAAGATGATCGATAAGAATCACGTCATTTCAGTTGTCAAATGAAAGAAAATTTGTTGATTAGACAAATATTTGGCGAAAATCACAAAAAAAATTTCAATTTTCTCATAATCGAATGATTTTGTTTCCTTCTTTTCTTTGTAACCAAACTAACTAAAACCTGATTGATTACAATCGAATCGGATTGATTGATTGATTGATTGGTTGGTTGGTGGATGATGAATATTTGAGTCATATGAGAATGAACAAAACTTTGTCGATCAAGTCCAAATGATTATCATCATCATCATCATCAATCGATCATGATGTGATTACATGATTGATTTTGATTCGATACACAACATCATCATCATCTGTTTTTTCCTTAACCAAACATATTTGACAAATCGAATGATTTATTTACGAGAAGCAAAACAAACATATGATGCACACATGAGAATCCCGAATGATTTTTTCATTATTTATGGTACGATTTTGTTGGGTTTGTTTCTAACCAAAACATAAACAAATCACTGGTCATTCGATTGAAAAAAAATCGCATGATTTTTCGTTTCGGAAAAATTTCTGGAAAATTTTTTTTTCAGAAATTTCCTTGACATTGACCCCTTGACGATAGTGGTCAACCAACCTTGAATGAACTGGGAAATAGAAAAAAAAGTTCCCGGAAAGTTTCTTATATTATATCATCATCATTTCAATGACCAATAATGACCTTTTTTGTGTTTGTAACGACCACCAGTGAAAAAAGCCAACGTTTTGTTTTACAAAAGGAAACACGTGACCTTGGTGATCACGACGATGGTGATAAGGTCCAGCCCAATTTGATCCGACCAACCGATGAAACAAAAAAACTTGTTTTTCTGTTGTTGTTGACGGTTTGAATATATCAATGTCATAAGTCATGTGATTTGTTTGAATGAACCTATGGCCCTTGAACTCAATAAAATTGAGGCCATTTAAAAATGTTAACTAGGTCTTTGAAGGTTATATGAAGGTCATTTGATATGGGTTTTAGGTCGATCGACCGATCCTATTAAATATGATGGTCATGTTGATTCTATTAATAGAATCAAAAATAACATTATCAAGGTCTTTAAAATACCAAAGCCATCATCATTATAATAAGGTTCATATGGGGAATGATGAAACAATTTTGGCTTATAAAGCGAAACAAAAATAAGGGAAATTTGTCAACCCTTTTTGTTTTCACTCAACTAAATTTTCTATGTCAAGGTTAGATTTCAAGGATTTTTTTTCGTTTGTTTGTTTGTCAAGACGAATAAATCAAAATTTTATTCTTCATTATCAATATAAATATTATTATGATGAATGTATGAATGAAAATTAAACCAAAAAAAAATGATGATGAAAAAAATAACAGGAAGGAAGGAAG
>ERZ500997.166-NODE-166-length-18395-cov-6.907743_pt1 | contig 18395 bp, 17 predicted proteins | sample MGYA00248826_ERZ500997 | MGnify/ENA primary metagenome ERZ500997 (study PRJEB25958, sample SAMN03398524) | human skin metagenome | study: EMG produced TPA metagenomics assembly of the Human Skin Microbiome Metagenome (human skin metagenome) data set.
GAAAAATCATAATAATCGAAAAGAAAAAAAAGAATAACAACGAAAAAATAGACAATTATTTTTTAAAAATATTCTTTGAGAAAGAAATGAACATTTTATCAAGATGAGTAGAATATGATTTCTTTTGAATGTAATTTTTTTCGAAAATCAGGTTATTTCAAATCAGAAAAAGATCTGTTTTTTTCAATTTATTTGTTTGGTTTTTTTACTGGAATGTTCAATAATCAACAAAATTTCTTTATTTTCCTCAATTTTCTTGTCCAACAATTGTTGTAAATCATGAAGTTTTTCGATTAATTTTTCGCCAATTAATTTTTGATGAAAATTTTCCGTACGAATTTCATTATTCAATGATTCCATTTTGGGCATATAATGAAAAATATGAACATAAATCCATATGGCTAATATAAGGATTACAAAGACATAACAAATATTTTTTCTTTCTTCTAATTCTTTTTCCAACAATTTAATTCGGTCTGTTTTCGAATTACTTTCGGCTTTACATTGATTCAATTCATCATTCAATTTTTGTTCCATTGGCTTTTTTTGATTTTGATGTTTACTATTCATTTGAACATTAATTGGAAAGAATTAAATTTATTTCTATAATTTCACTTACGAATTATTGTTGTTCTCAACTGATGGTTTAATTTCTTTATTTCCCATAGCTGATACTTATATCCAATTCCCGAACGATGAGTTGTTTTGATATTGACAATGTTGATAAGTATCGAAGCGAATCTCAAATTCATATGACCAAAACAACAAACCAATCAAATCATTTTTGTTGAATTCAATCAAGGCATCACAAGCATACAAAACATTCAAACAATGTTTTCACAAAAACAAAAGCAAAAATCTTTGTGAATGCACACATAGATTGACAAAATACATTATTCGATGATATGATCAGAATGTATCATCATTAAGGAAATTTACAAACAAAAATCCTGTAATCAATTTTTAATTAGCCAAAAAAATGGTTGCATATAAAAAACTTTAATTTTGAATTTTTCAAATATGAAATTAATAGAGAAATAAAAAAATTTATTTTCAATACAATTTTTAGCTCATAGGTCGACTAGTATCGGTTGGTGATTCAATCAACATTTGGCTATTATCTTTATCATCTTCTTCACCGGTATCAGCCCCAATTGCACCAATATATTCTAAATATTTTTTAACAATAACCGGCCAATTAATAACTTCGGTAATTGGTTTTTGTGTTTCCGTATCATCTGCATATGTTTGTCCAAATGTACGACTAATATGACTGGTTGCACGTGATGCACGACGACCACCTGCACCACCAACAGCAGCAGCCACTGCACCTGTTCCGGCACCACTTTGTAGCCATTTTTGTGTAGCGACTACGGATGGACGATGTGCTAATGCTGCTGTTATATGCATTCCTTTTTTTCGATCTTGTCGTAAAGTTAATAATTTGGACATAATCTGATATGGTAGACCAATAAATATATTGATTGGTGATGGTGTTGGTGATGTGAGTGTCATATTTCGTATTAATTTTGCTCGGCCAAATTTCCATTCAGTATCAGATTGTGCCTGTATACGTTGATATGTATTGGACATCATAGCGATCAATAGATTGATCAATACTATAACAGTAACCATCATATAAACACCGAACACTAATTTCATTATTATTTTTGCAACAGGTGGACTTAGATGCATTGGCGGCATATAATCCGGTTCAACAAGACCAAACAATGCAAAAAATAACATTTCAAATGTATCTAATGGATTTTGAAATTCTTGTCCAAAACTTGGCAATGTTCCATTCACTGTATCCGGTGGTTCAAATACTGGTTGATAAATGGCACAAATATGCAAAGAAAATCCAATCATAAATATTAATAAAATAGCTAAAAATCTGAGCAAATCTTTGATTAGATCACGAATAATAACTGCCCATGGGCCAAATAAATGATGAAATGTTAGAAAATTAAGAAATTCCAAAAAGGACAACAATAATGCAACGGCCAATAATTGATTACGTAAATAAAGCATAACTAAACGTGTTACTTCTTCGAAATATTCAAAATATCCGGTTATTACGGTTAAAATATGTACAATAACAGCCATAAAACAAACCGATACCACAACAACTTTGATGCCACCAAGACCATCACGATCAGCCGGATTAGTAACTTCAGCCAAGAAAATGCCCAATACCCATACTAATAATAGCCATTCATGCCAATATGGAAATTGTCCATCATTCATATAGATTGGTAACCATGGATTAACGGTGGTTATTGTTAATATAACAATAAAAAATATATGCGATACGAGGTAGAGTGTAAATTTGATGATTGGCATTTTACTTAAACGATGACCAAATGGACATGATATTAATATCCATATGAATGGACATAATAACATTGAAAAAAATAATATTATAAATTTCCAACCAGCCCATTTCATCGTGCCCATCCAAACATTGGTCAGATATTGTTGTACAGCATGTTGTGCAACAACCTCTTTACGTTCCAATTCGATTAAAACATCCAAAAATTCTGTACCTTTATAATCGATTGCACGTAATAATCTACCGGCATTGTTTGTTGTTGCTGTTATTGATAATAAATCGGTTGCAATTTGATCACAATAGTGATAAACAGTTTCTAAATCACGTGTACGATCTTTTTCTTTTTGTGCTAAATTTTCATAACTTTTTGCTAATTTTACAGCTGTATCGATTGGTGCCGATGAAACCAGAATAAATTCTTGGATTGGTTTATTTTCATGTTGTTTGGAACAGACCATCAGATCAAGTAAAAACTATTTTTTTTGGATAAATTAGACTTGATTAATTTTGTCTAAATTCAGAAACAACATACATCACGATCTTCCATCAGATTCAATGTATCATGTTCTTTTTTAAATAAATAACTTAATACTTGATAATGTCCAGCACCGGCAGCACAACACATTGGTACACGGCCATCTTTTGAATGTAAATCAGGATCGGCACCAGAATCCACTAAAAGCTGTACAACATCAAGAAAACCATGTCTTGATGCATAATGCAATGGTGACCATCCTCTCTAAATTCATTGATTGAAAAATTTGTGAAAAAAGAAATTCGTTGTTTGAAAAGAGCTTACATTATCTTGTGAATTGATATTGGCACCTTGTCCCAGCAGTAATGAAACCATATCACGATGACCAAATGATGCTGCTAAATGTAATGGTGTGCGGCCATATTTATCTGCACGATGTAATTGTTCACTAGTACGACTAATTAGTAGACCGGCAACAAGTAAATGACCACCTTGTGCTGCCATATGCATTGGTATTGTACCGACTACTTCGGTTGGTGCTTCAACCTGTACACCTTTACTATTCAATAATAATCGTACAACATTTTCATGACCACTTTGTGATGCTAAATGTAATGGTGTTATGCCATACTATATTCAATAAATTATTAATTCAATGAATTTGACAAAACAAAAAACAAATCACTAACATCACCACTTGGATCAATTAATGGACGTTCACTTTTAATTGTAGCCGGTACAATTGGTAACATTTCACTAACACATTCGGTCTGACCGAATGCGGCGGCAACATGTAATGCTGTCAGGCCAATCTGTAATCATTTTGGGATTTTGGAATCAAAATTCTCATACAAACTTTGAAAGCAAACTTACCCGACGACTACAAACTTTCCAATAGGCAGTGGATTGCTCTTTCAATGCACGTAATACATTAACATGTCCTTTTTTTGCCGCTAAATGTAATGCTGTATAACCTTCAGCATTTTCATCGGTTGCTTTTGCACCGGCCTGTAATAATGTCCGAACAACTTCAACATGACCACCTTCAGCTGCCAAATGTAATGTTGTTGATTTTGTTTTCTGTTATTTGTGATTGATTAATTGAGAAACAAAAAATTAAACACAAAGAAATTATTGTGAATTTTTTTGAAAAATTTACCGAAATTCTTGCATTAATCACTGAATCTTGATTGAGACGCATCAATTCTTTAATGACAGCAACCGAACCTTTTGCTGCAGCAATATGTGCACAAGTATAACCATTACGATTTGGTACTGATAATAAATCTGGTTTATGTTTTAAAAATAATTTTACAACTTCCGAATGATCATGTTCGGCAGCTAAATGTAAGGGCGTTTGTGAATGCTACATCGATAATAATGAAACAATTTCAATTTTTAAATAAATTAAAGATAACAGAAACAAATCAACTCACATTATCAATGGCTAATGCATCGGCTTTTAATTCTAATAATGTTTCACAAACAGCTAGTTGACCAGCTTCAGCTGCTAAATGTAATGGTGTCTGTTTAGTCTGTCCAAATGAAAATCCGAATTAGTAAATTGATTTAAGATTTGAAATGTCACTTACCAATGTATTGGCATCCAACAAGGCACTATGTTCGGTGACCAAACGTTTAACCATATTATTATAGCCTTTACGTGCAGCCAAATGTAATGGTGTCATACCATTCTTATTACGAACATTAACAAATGCATTTGATTCTAATAATATTTCAACCACTTCTTCCTGACCAATTTCAGCTGCAATATGTAAGGCAGCTTGTCCACGCTAATTACAAATCATTGATTGATTGAAACATTAATGAACAATCATTTCATCAATCAAATTTACCTCATCAAATATATCGACACGTGCATTTTGATTCAACAACATTCGTATTGTATCGGCATGACCACGTGAACATGCATAAAATAATGGTGTCCATCCTGACTATTTGTTTCATCGAAAAGAATTGAGTTAATCGATTATAAATGAATGATCAAAAATGACATACTTTGGCCGTTTTATTACAAGCTAATTGAGCATCAAGCGGTGGTAAAAAGCTAATAATTTCTTGTAATGCATTCGTATTGCCAGATTTACTACAATAATGTACTGGTGTTTCAGATTTTTCAATAGTTTCAAGAAAAACATTACCACCATTTTCGAGTAACAAACGCATTATATCACGATCTTCATTTTCGTAATGACGATTTTTTTCGGTTAAATTTGCAGCATAATGTACGGAGCTTTCACCATTTTTATTGGGTTTATTAACTAATTCGGTACATGATTTTTTATCTTTAGTTTCAATAGTATATTCAATCAATCTTTTGGCAATTGGATAATGTGATTCTTTTGCTGCAATATGCAATACATTTTCACCATTTATATTCAACATTGATGGATCAGCTTGATCTTCCAATAGCATATCAACAGTTTCCAGGAATCCTTCTCTTGCTGCAAAATGTAAAGGCGATTCGCCATTCTAAAATGAACAGAATTTATTAGAAAATTTTTCTCTCGAAAGAAACTAAATATTATACCGCATCAATAGCATTAATTTTGGCACCACTTTTGATCAACATTTCGACACAAGGACGACCATTTTCAATTCTTGCCGCAGTATGTAATGGTGTTTCACCATTTTTTCCAGCTTCTTGTTGTACAGCAGCACCCATACCGATTAATGCTTCAACAACTTGTGCATGACCAGATTGTACGGCTATATGCAGCGCTGTATAACCTTCCTGCGTTTTTCAAAAGAATTTTCATCAAAATTTCCGAAGAAAATCCAAAGTCAAAACTTACATTAGTTTTCGAATCAACTGATTCACCTTTTTGTACAATTGCTTTCACCACTTCAGTATGACCACGACTAGCAGCCATATGAATTGGTTTAGCACCGGCTTTATTTGGCATATGCAATGCAACACCTTTTTTCATAAAAACCATAGCCGTACCGGGATGGCCAGCAGCTGATGCTAAATGCATTAATGTACTACCATCTTTAGTACGTTCATGTACGGATGCACGAAATTTTTCGGTTAAAAAATCAACAGTTTTCATATGACCATTTTCCGTTGCCAAATGTAATGGTGTACGTTCTTGTTTATCAACAATATTTGGTTTTGCACCAACCATATGTAAGAATTTTATTAATCCTTCATCACCCATTATTGCTGCCATATGTAATGCAGTGTGTCCATCTTTCTGTTTTTTGAAAATTTGAAACAAAATTTGAAAAACTGAATGAAAAAGAAAAATGAAATATTACATTTTGTTGATCAACATCACCACCATTATCCACCATTAAACGTAACATATCGGTATCTTTTTTCCGGATAGCAATATGGATGGCTGTTTCACCTGTTTCCGGTTTATGCGTATTGATCTGTTCTTTTGGTAATTCTTTTAGTAATTCCCGACAAACACCATGATTACCATTCTCGAGGGCAATGAATAATGGTAAATTTCCATCTTTATCCGCTGCTAAACGTACTTCTTTTGGACTTGATTTTAATAATAATTGTAATGGTACAAGTGCAGCACCAGTTGCTTTTTGTGCTAAAACATGTATTGCTAATTGATTTTTTTCCTATCCAAACAAATTATTATTTGTAAATTTACGAATGATAAATTAATAAATTAAACTAATTAATTAAATCAAACTTACACCACCAGGTATCATTGCATCGGCTTTATTTGTCAACAATAATCTTATTGTATCTTCACGTGCATAAGCACATGCTAAATGTAATGCTGTTATTCCATCCTAAATCAATTTTTGAAATATGTTTTGTTTCAATTAATTTTTTTAAAAATTCAATTTAAAAAAAAAATCTAAGAAAATAAGTTTGTTGCTTTGAGAATTTTCCATTTCCGCATACAGGTTACAATTTGGTCAAAATAGCCTATATTGTCAAAACATTCGATTTTTTCGGTTCTGATTTTTAAAATATTTCCTTTTGAATTTATCCAGTTTATTTCTGAATCTCTGTTTTAATCGATTATCATTATCAATTTGTTCATCAAAAAATAAAATGAAAATAAAAAAAAATGACAAACATTATATGATAATCTTTATACATGTCAGCCATGGATATCATTTTGTTTAGCGGGTAATCTATATTTCTCTTTTCCTATATAAATATTCTATCTGATTTACCTATTTATCTGGTTTCAGGTTCGTTTGGCTATCGTTTTATTATCCGTCTCACTGGTTCCTGGTTTTTTTCTATCCATGAATAATAATAATTTGATTACACACACCTTTCTCACACTTTATATATAGAGGAAACCCGAAAAAACAAAGGTATGTTGGTAGCCACAATAACAATAATCATATTAATTACATTTTTTTCATATAGTAGACACCGAAAGAAAGGAAAAACGGATCATCATGCTGATGATAATGATGACAATTATTATTGCTTATAACAAAGGCAATATTTAAACACATTCATTGTCTAATGGTCACAGATTCCAGTAAGTAAAGGTACATTGAACTCAATGAATATTACTAATGGACAGCAGCAACAAGAAAAAAATGGAAAAGAATTTTTCTCGAAATCATTTTTTTACGAAAAAAGATTCTTGATTTATCAATATGATTGTTATTTTCTTACCTTTGCTTTGGTATTGATTGGTATACCAAGATCGATTAATTGCTCAGATATTTGTATGCGATTATCACGTACAGCAAACATTAATGGTGACCAACCGGTTGTTTCGGATACAGCCGTTTTATCAAATTCAACATTATATTTATTTATATATTTGATTATTGTATCAACACCAACCCAATCTCCTTTACGACAAAGTGCAACCAATTTATGTCCATAATCACTAATATTTTTTGTCGCTCTTGATGATGGGGATTGATCCAACAAAGATTGTTTTCGAGATCCACGTCCTTGTACATCTTTAGACATTTCCCGTGATAATTTACGTCCACCAGGTCCAACTCTTTCACGTGATCTTGAGCGAGAACTTGATGATGATGATCCATGTTCTTTTGACGGTGGTTGTTCATCTTTTATTCCATCAGTTTCGGTTGGTTTTTTTCCATCTTTAGCGTCAGCAGCAGCAGCAGCCGCTGCTGCCTCTTTTCGTTGTTGCATTCGTTGTTTTCTGGTTGGCATTTCACTTCTTGGCATTCGTGTTTTTTTATCATCACTTGTTTCACCATCGGTAGCATCTTTTTTACCTTGGGGAGGAATTGGTGATTCACGTGGTGATGGACGTGGTGATGACTTAGCTGATGGTTTTGGTGATGGCGTTAATTTACCTGGTGGCAATGGTGATTTTCTTCCTGGTTTCCCTTTTGCACCACCATCTCCACCTGGTTGTACACCAAGTCTACCTAATTTGGCCATTTCTAATTCAGTCAATTTGATACCACCGACTGATCCTTGTGATCGTTTGGATTTCATTTTTGTTGGTTTCGCTATAGCGGCTGTTTGTTGATCACTAGGCAAAATTGGTGAAACCGATGATGGTGGCTGTGGTGATGGCGTAGCGGATCCAACTGAACTTACATCCAATGCAGCTGTTATATCTAATTTTTCAACCTGAAGTTTTTTCTGTGATAATCTTGATGGTGGGGGTGGTTTTGGTGATGGTGGCTGTTGTTTTGAATCCATATCGATAATTGTAGCATCACCATTGATTATCACACCATTTCCGGTAGGTTTTTTCTTTTGTTGCGCTAATTTTTGTCGTTGCTGTTGTCGAGATTTTTCCAAATCTTTTTTCAATTCCTGGATGCTTACATTCTTTAATCGTTTAATTGGTTGACCAATTTCTTTTGATTTTATCGATTCACCATCGACTTGTTCATCGATTATATCGGATGGTGATGGATAAATATCTTTCGGCACAGGTGAACGTTTTCGTTTATCTTTTTGATTTCGAAATTTAACATTTACGAGATTCAACAAAAAGTAGAGAAAAGAAAAAACTTACCATCTGGTATCGGTTTCGCGACTATATCGACCGAATCTTGTCGTTGTAATGATGGCGATGTTGGATTGTTAGTTTGATCAATAATCAGACCATTAATTTGTTGCATTTGTGGACTTGGATTATCTAATAATCGATTGACATCTAAATTATCATCAATAATAGAAAGATGATTTGGATCTTGTTGTTGTTGTTGATTGTTTTGATGATCATTTTGATTATTATTGTGACTGTTGCAATCAACATTATCAACAATTTGTTGTTCTTCTTCTTCGGCCACCACCATAATGTGTTGATGATCCAAAGAATTTTTTTCATTCAAATTACATTACCACAAACAAAACAAAATCACAATGTAACAAAATGCAAAATAACAAAAATAAAGATGAAAATTTTTAATGGAAAAAACACCTTAAACATCCACCAAACAGAACAAAACAGTTATTATTTTGAACACTAAAAACAAATTTTTTAAAAATATTGAAATTTTTTCATCGATTTCATCATCCGGTGAAATGATTTCTATTTAACAACCAAGAAAAAACAAAACAAAATTCCAATTTCAAACCAAAACTGAATGATTTCGTTGGGAATGAGAAGCAAAAAACGATTCACACCACTATAGGGTAGCCAAATTCATTCATTTATTCAACTGACCGACTGACTTGACTGACCAATAAATTTTTTCTCGTCATTATCATTGGAGATTACTTATTACTTGTTCCAAGCAACCGAAACATTATCGTTATGGTCTCTATGTCTATCATGTTATTTTTTCTATTAAAACCCCTATATCCATACCCCTCCTATAGGACCATAAAAAAGAGATAGCCCGCAATCAACCGAAAAAAATTCTGTTTCATTTTTTTGGGTTAATAAATTCTTCATCATTTCACATTCTCCATATTCGGTATATTCACTCTTTAACTTCTCTTGACTTTTCGTTTGATTACTCATTTCATTTTGTTTGAGTTTTGTAGTTGTGATTACCATAATAACCCTACCTACCTCCTTCCTATACCTATCTTCCTGGTCATCATCATTAGGTGTGTTTGGTGATCCATATTTTTGTTTTGGTTATCATAGTAATGCTACTACTTGATCTACTACTTGTTATTTAACTTTTAATTATCTAATCCATTCAAATCTATTCGGTGTCGGTGATGATAATGATAGTGGTTCATAATTCATTATCTTTTCCTTTTGTTTTCCTATATCATTTTTAGGTTGTAAATATGTTTCGTTTTGTGATATTATTTTCTTTCATTCTCTCGAATAACCCTTATTCATCATCATCATGTTCGATTTCCGGACACTATGATGATGTTAAAAGATCGGAAAAACAACAACAACAACAAATAAAACTATTTTTGCAAACATTAGTTGCTTATGGAGATTTGAAAATATTCTATAGTAAGACATCCATCCATCTTATAATGGAATGATTTATTTATCTTTCTATTTTAAAATTTATTAATTAATTATCTATCCAATGATGACCTAGATAACCCAGGCAAAGCAAAAATCCAGAATATCCAAAAACGAGGGTATCTTCCAATGATTAAAATCTTTGGTTACATTTTATTCATTCATTTGGTTTGTTTGGTTTTTGGAATCCTTGGTAACCCTCTCTTAGTGGTAGCTGTTATTGTATTTGCAAATTTCTATTTGCTGATGAAATGATTATCATTCATTCATTCATTGAATGAAAATCATCGGTACAAGTATTGTTATTTAGGTCGATTTGCTATTGTTGTCGTCGAATTAAATACGTGACTAAAAATGAATTTAATGAAAAAGAAATGAATCATTTTTCCCTTTCAGATTGGTATATCCAACAAAAACAAAACAAAAAAGTTTGCTTTTCAAATATATAGGGTAATATGGATCCATTTCAAAGATATTTTTCATACTGGGAATGGATTTTATTTGTTACAGATTTATTAATGTTGTTGATCATCAACAATGGTAACATTTTTTTGGTTGTTTTTGCTACGAATCTTATATTTTATTAATGAACGAAAAAAATATTTATTAAGCTCAGTTTATTCAAATTTGTTTTTCGAGAGAAAAAATAGAAAGTTTGTTGTTGTTGTTTGTTGTTTTGGTTGGTCATGTAAGCCAAATGAATCTCTAGATATCGATATTTTTGGATCTGATCTAGGAAAAATTCAACCGAATCACTTTAACATAATCTTGATTTTCTTTCGGCAATGATTGTAATGATTCTGTTGAATGAATTGCTATCAATAGATTATCTACCGATTTAGTTATAGATTTGATCATCATCATCATTTGATTGGATAATGACTGGATTAATAATTCATAATCGGATGAATTTTTCAATTGGAAAAATGTTAAATGACTTTCCATTGATATAACTGGTTCAAATTGATGACCATTCATTTCGATTAGATATGAACGACGACCTTGTGGTATCCCCATATATTCATTACCAGAATCAGTTTTCAAACAAATTTTACTAAAACAACAATGACCAGATGATTCGGGCAATTCTAATTTCAAATCGATATTCATATCCGCAGCTAAATCAGATGCTGAAATTAATTTAACTTCTTTGCCAGTTTTAATTCGCAAAAAACCAACCAAAACGGTTTCACGTATTAATTTGGCCACTTTACGTGCTTCATTACCATTGATAAACAATTTCAGTGATGATGATGATGGTGAATCCATTGCAGCCAACATTCCTAAATTTCGACCCAATCTTGTCCATAATAAATTCTGATGTTTTAACATTTCCGATAATAATGGTGCGTTTACAACACCGGCAACAGATTTCCCATCCATAATATCCAAAAATTGTAAAGCTATTTCTTTAGCAACATTATTCTGCGCTTCTTTTGTGCTGGCACCAAGATGTGGTGTACAGACTACCAAAGGATGTTCAATTAATTCACGATTTTTTGGTGGTTCTTCCATGTAAACATCCAAACCGGCACCCGAGCAATGTCCAGATTTTAATGCCATCAATAAATCATTTTCATCGATTATGCCACCACGTGCAACATTAATTATGCGTACACCTTTTTTACATTTTTGTAATGTTTCAGTATTGATCATATCTAATAATGTTTGAAACAAAATTAAAATTTTTCTTTTTGAAAAATCAAAAAAATCATCCTTACTTTTAGTTTGGGGGATAAGTGGTGTATGAACGGTTATAAAATCAGCTTGTGGCCAAATTTCATTCAACGATAATGATTCTACACCAAATTCCTTGGCTTGTTCCACCGATACCAATGGATCGAAACCAATTGTTTTCATACCAAATGATTGCATACGGTGAGCTACTTCACGACCAATACGACCAAGACCAATAATAGCCAATGTTTTGTCTTTAATTTCATTACCCATAAATGTTTTACGATCCCATTTACCGGATTTTAACGATTGACATGCTTGTGGTACCAGACGAGCAGTCGATAATATCATTGAACAGGTTAATTCAACAGCCGAAATCGTATTGCCAGCTGGTGCACTGATTTTTTTGGATTCAAAATTAATTTTTCAGAAGAATTTCTTCCAAATAATAATGGAAACTTACTTAATAACAATAATACCGGCTCGGGTTGCCGCACGACAATCAATATTATCAACACCGACACCGGCACGACCAATAAGTTTTAGATTTTTACCCGCATCAATAACATCTTTGGTTACTTGTGTTCCACTACGTACAATCAATGCATCATAATCCTATTTTTTGAAATTTTTTAAAAATTTTAAAGTTTGAAATTTATTTTTGAACAACTTACCTTAATAATATTGATTAGCTCATTTGGCGATAAACCGGTAGCCACTTCACAATGAATATTACGTTCACGTAAAATCTGGATAGCAGCTGGATCGATTGGATCAGAGATGAGAACTTTTTCAATTTGAATTTTCATTTTTTAAGAAATTGAATTAGTTTTTTTGGTGTTCAAGTTTCAATGGAGTGTCGTTGATACGATGAAATTTTCAATGGGAATGATATTCACAAAAAACAATTTCAATTTCAATCTTTTCTACTATTTATTGATTGAGATTATGTTGTTTGTCAAATATGTTTTTGATTGACAATTTTATTTATTTATTCGGAAACTTACAAACAAAGAAGATATTGACTGCTCATATATCGTACGATGATTATGCACACATTGATTGTATGGTGCTGTACAATATTCTTTCTCTGGAAAACTTGTTGGGCAAGATTTTTTTTGGTAAGAAAAAATCAACTTGATAAAACAAATAACAAGTTTTGTTTTCATCATCAAAACAGACGAAGATCATCATCATCATCAACAAAGTTTATTTTTTGAGTATAAAAATAATTTTTAACCAGAAAATTTTCACTGGCGATTTAGTTGTGTACCATTAAGGCCTTGAAAAAGACAAAATCCCTATGCCGGTTTGAATCGGTTTGGTTGAGAAAAATATTTGGATTTTGTTTTTTTTATATAATAATGACCTTTATCCGAAACATTTTCTTTTCTTTGTAAATAACTGATTATATCAATATCGAAAAAATCGAATGTTCTTTTTGAATGTTGCTAACCGTATTTCAACAATTTCGTTTGCATCTTTGTTCTTTTTCTGATTAGCACCGAATGAAATGAACTTTTTTTTCTTCATTTGCCACTTTTTTCTGATCTTTGTTCGATACATAAATGGTACATTGGGTAAAATGGATACAAAAAATATTCAAGCAAAGTGCTGATTGGAATCTCATTTTTTTTGGTATCTTCGTTTTGCTTACTATCGTGTCTATTTTGTTAGTTTTCAAACATTGAGATAAGTTGAAAAACTTTCTTTGAAAAAAAATTTCAAATCAAATAAAAAAAACAAAAAGATAACCAGAAAATAAAATTTCAAAAAAACATTCGATTTTTTTTCTTCATTGACATATCGATTTACAATCGATATTTCTAAATCGATACTATAGAAACTAATAGAAACTAGACAAATTGTCTGGTTTTATAATAATTTTTTGTTCTTCGAAATGGCGAAAAAATTATCAATCATGATGGTTGATGATGATCATCAATGATTGATTTTATTGATTTTAGATGAGATCGATCGATTGATTGATTTGTTTGTTTGCTCTATCGCTAATCAACAAAAAAGAATTTGTTTCTCTTCCTGTTATGTTTTTTTCCCAAGAAATCAAATCAAATCAATCAATGATGAATGAAATGTTTTTGTTTTTCCAAAATTAATCGCCCATCACCACCCCCACATAACAACAACAACAACAAAAATCGAACGTTTTTTTCCATCACATCGGGAAAATACCATCACCATTCGAATTTGTTTTTTTCCTGCCACGCTAAGTCAAATAAACAATTTCAAAGGTCAAAAAGATGTTTGTTTTCGCTTTTTGTTGATACAAAATGAAAAAAAACTCAGATAATCCTATCAAATGATCAGTTTGGAATTTAACCTTATTGGCCATTTGTTTTTGTGACAAAAAAATAAATTCTAATCACCAATATTGAATGAGATAATTGTCAGTTTTGGTTTGGATTATTTACTTGGTTGCAATCAAGTGCCAAATCACATGAAGATAAAATTATTACTCGAAAAAAAATCTGTAATGTCATCATCAATTTATTCAATATGAAATAAAAACTATTCATGACGTCTATATGAATTATCAAACAATTCCTTTGCAAGAATTTAAGCATATTCTCTTCTTTTTTCTATGCATAGATTTCATCAAGAAAGAGAGTGAGTGAACAAAACAAAATAGTTTTAATAAAAATTATAGAAAATGTTAAACTAATTAAAGATAATTCAAAAAATAAATTCATATTTCCTTGTTTTTCGGTCCAGTGATGAACGATTTCGATCAATAAAATCGCTGTTCATTCGAATCGATCGGTTCATTTTTGATGGATATATCGACTTTTGGTAGCGCTGTTGTGGATGATTGTTCCGTTTTAATAATATTATTATTCAAATTAGTGGTTATAAATTGTGTTGATAAATTTTTGGTCATTGTTTTAACTTCTTTCAATGATAATGATGGTGATGATAATGTGGTGGTTGTTGTCGGTGAATGTAAATTTGGACTGTGTAGCTGTTGTTGCAACTGTAAATTAGCCTGATGATATTGTACAACTAATCTTTTCAAATGAATAATCATGTCAATTGAGCGTGTTAATACAGCCGATTTACTGAGATTATGTTTCTGTTTCGATACCAATGATTTCAGTTTATTGATTTTTTCATTCAATTTTGTTCGATAGCGAAATTCGGCCGATAAATGTGCTGTACGTTTTTGTGTTTGTTTATTCGACGATGGATTAATGGAAGTAGCATCCGATGTTGATGTTGTCATTTTATGAATTTTAATACCATCTATTCGACCTGTTACTGATGATCCGATTGTATTTGATGATGATTTTTTATTACCTCGTCCACGTTTTAGGCCAATTCGTGTAGCACCGGGACCGTGATTGGCACCAAGATTATCGATTTTTGTTGTTAAAATCATCGGTGATTTTGAATTATTCGCTATCGATGATGGTAGTGATTCAATCATTTTATGTTGGCCATTATCATTATCATTATCGTTAATTAACGATGTAACAGAATAATTATTATTGCATAATCCATTCGAATTGGAATCAATAAATTCGATTGAATTGGTTGGTTCGAATGAATTAGCATTGACTGCCATCTTTTTCTGAAATGCCAGATAAGCTGATGTTTCCATATCTGGACTTGATGGTGGTGTCATGATTGCATTATTATTTGTTGTTTTTGTTGTTGGATTTGTTATGGTTGTCGTACCAGTTTGCGAATAAATAATATTAGCATTCATTATCGATGATGCAGTACAATCGATTGTTGTTGTGGATTGTTGCTCTTTTTTCATCATTAAATTATCATTTTGTGTGAAATTATTACTATTATTATTATAAATTAATGATAATTGATAATCTGGTTGATTGGAGAAATTTCCATTCAATTGATCATTATTATTATCCATTTCCATTATTGTTTGATTATCATGATATTGATTATTATCGATTGTATCGAATGATGACTGATTTGGCTGAAAATAGCCAACAGGTTGTTGTTGTACATACGATGATGATATGTTATGATCAGTGGCATAAAAATTATTGGATGGTTCATTGTTGAAATTAGTAGAATCTAATTGAGGATCAATAGTTGTATAATAAGATGTTATCATACCGGATGGACTTGAAGGTGCCGAGTATGATAATAATCGATTATGATCATTATTATTATATAGGTAATTATAATTGATATTCTCCAAATAATAATTATTATTCGATGACGATGATGATGATGTCGATGACGATGGTGATGAAAATGTTGTTGTCGATGTTAACGATGGTATCAATGAATTTTGTTGTTGTTGTTTATGTTGTTGATAATATTGGATATACTCTTGCTGTAGATATGGTATCGGATCGGTATTATTATCTTGTGGATATGATATCATTGAACGTAGTAATGTTTCAGGTGATGATGGCAATTGAACAGATGATGATGGTGATGATAATTGTTGTGATTGTTGCATGATGGACAAATTTTTCTTAATTAAAATTTCAATCTAGCAAACACTCCTCATTTGGAAAATTTGAAAAATGAAATTTCAATTTGTTCTTTATACTATGAACATTTGAAACCAAAAAATGGTGATCAATATGGATGTGGGTGTGTGTATGATTAGTATGATTTGAAATGAGATTGTTTTTATATTGATGATTTGGGTTGGTGTGCACAAAATAATCTTGGGTTGGATGTTTTTTGTTTTTCCAATGAAAAAAACATTCATTGCTTCTGTTAATTTTTTCATAATGATTTCCATAATAATCGTTATCATTTGATCAAGCTGTTTTGATTTGTTCAATATTTGATATTGGTGTTAATTTTTATTTAAATTATTGCTTCTAATCGATTATGATTGGTTTATCGAAATTATCAACTTTTTTCACAGTTAATTATCTTCGTTTTTTTTGGTGGGCGGATGGTGGCAAACATTGATTATTTATATTTTATTTTTTGATTCGGTGATAACTGAAATGGAGAAAGAGGGGTCGAAATTATTTGGATGAATGTATTTGTTATCTTTTTTATATTTTTTGGGAAAATGGGCGTGTAATTGGGAGGAGCAATAATAGATTCAATTGATTATTATCGAATTGCATTGGTCATTGATTTATAATCCATAAATAAAAATGGTCAGAATCGATCAACGCTGAACATAAACATTAATCAATCAATCAAATTGATTAAGTAATGAAAAAATGAACTAGTCATGAAAAATTGAAATTGATATTTTTGATCCGGTTTGTTTATTTTCCATAGAAACAAAAAAGTTACACTTTTCAAACGGGGCAAACGAGAAATCGATTGATAATCATCATTGTTTATCATGGCTGAACTGAATGTATGATCTTGAACCGGATCGAATTAAATTAAAAATCAAACAACAAACTTTTATGAATAGACAAAATTTTGGTTCCAGACAAAAGAGCGAAAAACAAACATCAAAGTTAATGATATTAGTTTCTTTGCACCCTTTGAAACTAAAATTATAGCAGATTTTGTTTTCATTTTTCGTTCAATTGATTTTTGGCAAAAATAATATTTTCGGTAAAACATAAATTTTTTCACGATGATCAACCATGATGATCCATTATCATTCGTATAGCAACAGAGCACAACAACAACAACATCAATATTCATTAAACTTGTTTTTCTCTACCAAAATATTCACGGTGACGTTCATAGATAATCACAGTTGAATTCAATCAATTCAAATCAAATCGATGGATCAAATCAATCGAAGAAAAAATATATTTTTATATTTGATCAATTGCCAATATCCAACTGATTGATTTGATTGATATATATCCATGATTATAATCCATCAATATAAATTGGGTTTTTTTTTGCTTGGCATATCGTATTTTGATGGCCAACCAATCAATCAATCAATCAATTGATTCATCATGATAATAGAATTCCTTTGAATACCTTTATTTTTTTGAAAGAAAGATATTTGATAGTGAAAATAAAAATCTGCTTCAATCATTATGAATAAATCCAAATTATAAGGAAATAATTGTTTTCAATATCAATCGGACAACCAGGTCTCTCTTTTTGAAGTGATGATCATCGCCACAAAGAATTATTTGAATAATCGATGGTATCCATAGTTATTTATTATTGAAAAATTGAAAAAGTTTGAAATCCTTTTTACAACAAAAAAAAATTGAACTTTGAAATATGATTTGAATATGAAAAAAACTGAAAAGTAAAAAAATAATAAATGTCACATGGGAAAAAAAGATATGCAAGTTATCTTGGCTCAAAAGAGATAATCTCTAAAATAAATTTTATTTTTGCATTTTTATTTTGGTTGCTAAATGATAAACATTGATATCTTTATCTTTATTGGTTCTTTTCCCAGATAATTTCCCCGAATAAGCTTACCGGTTTCTGAAAAATTTTTCTTCGTTTTTACCCTTATGAAAAATTAAAGGATTGTTTTTTTGACAAAATTTTTCTGTTTTTATTCAATGAATTTTTTTTTAAAAATTAAAAAAAAAAATATTTTTTTTGTTTTTTG
>ERZ500997.167-NODE-167-length-18380-cov-7.852551_pt1 | contig 18380 bp, 13 predicted proteins | sample MGYA00248826_ERZ500997 | MGnify/ENA primary metagenome ERZ500997 (study PRJEB25958, sample SAMN03398524) | human skin metagenome | study: EMG produced TPA metagenomics assembly of the Human Skin Microbiome Metagenome (human skin metagenome) data set.
CTTTTTATATAAAATGCAGCCATTATATATATTTATTTTGTAATGACTACAGCTGTATTTATTATCAATTCATTTATATATGCTTTTGTTAGTGAATGTTATTTTTTTCTGGATTCAGCCATTTGATAATAAGTATTTTTTGTGTATATGAGTGTTTGAGCAGAAAATTTTTCCTTTTTCTGGGCGGCTCACGTCAACTCCAAAATACTTGGAAATTTTCTTTCGATCATTTTATATTATCATTCATCGTTATTGTGTTGAATATATTACAAAACTCCAATACATTATGAAAAAAAATGATGAAATTAAAAAAAAAATTTGGTTTGTATACTGGTTTATATATGGATGGATCCTCTTTTCTTTTATAAATACCCCCATACATTGTGTGTCTATAGACATCCATATACATCACATCACACAAATATAGGCAGAAAACACATCTCTTTCATTTTTTGCCCATGGGAGCTACAATACACCACAATCAACATTGAAAAAAATGAACAAAAAAAAATCTCCCAAAGTTTCCAATAAAAGAGATACCTCTCTCTTTTTGTTTTCACTCATTCATTCTCCTGTATATTGCTGTATACAATATTATGTATACAGGAGATGAAATGATTTTCTTATATATTTCTACCACTCACTTATTGATCAATTTTTTTTCTTGATTCTTTTTATTTTTCTGTTGTTCATCATGATGATGATGATGATATGTGATTAGATTTTATTATACCATACACTTATTGTTGATGCTGCTGTTGTGTGTGTGTGTGTATTGATTCAAATAATAATAATGATGATGATTATGATAAAATAAATCCATAATTTTGATTTTAATTGTTTTTTTTTCTCTTTTGCTGTTATTATTATCATTATTATTAATTAAATTACCTCTTTGAATCGTATATATTCTTTATCAATTGATCAAATGTTTATCCAATTTAGATAAATGTTCTTCCTTTTGTGTGTGTGTAAGTCTGTATGTCTTTTGTTTGAATGGAAAAAATGATTTTGTTTTTGTTTTTTTTTAATTTTGAAAAATTTCAAAATCAATTTTTTATAATTAAGTATTATTAAGTTTAACAGAATATGGAATCAAATTCTAAAATGTTAAAAGTATCGAAAAATTTCAATTTATAATGATGACTACATTGATATTCGATACAACGTCCAAATCAACTTCTTCTTTATCATCATCATCATCATCATCAACATCATCGTATAATAATCAAAATAATAATGATGGCAATGATAACAATGTTATATTAATGAAACCTTTTATGAAACAACAGACATCATCATCAACAACAACCACCACAATGGTACCGATGTTGTCATTAACATCTCAATCTTCATCATCTATTTTGATGCAGCAGCAGCAGCATCGGCATCAACAACAACAACTACATCCATTGCAGACTTCACCTCAAACGGCAACAGCTACAGTATCATCTAAACATCATCTTCATTTATTAGTTGCCAGCTCACAACAACAACAAAACTATATTCATCTGCCTAATACACAGAATCTTTTAAGAATCAAATTAGATAACCAATCCAAAACGCAACAACAACAGAATTTGCCCATGTCTTCCACCATTCAGGTGGTTGGTGGTCATCATAATCTAGCTATAACTACATCAACGAATTCCATTCAAACATCGTCAGTGAACAATTCCAACCGATTAAATGTTGTCAAAGAAGAAGAGGAAGATGGTGAAGATAATGATAAAGATAATGATTTAGAAATGAAAAAGAAAATGTTAACCGATGGTGATAATAATAATTCAAAACCGATTCGAAAAGATGATGATCAATCCAATAGAATTTCAAATGGTAAACTGAAATCAACAACCGGTACACCCATCATAAATAATAGCTTCAAAGAATATATCAGGTTCGTTTTGTATTTAATTCTTATAAACAGATCTATGTTATTATCAGATGTTAATCGATCTTTTCAACGACAAAAAATAATTTGTCAATAATTTATATAGAACAACTTAGGTATTAAAAAAAACATCAATGTTTCGTTGTAATTGAGTACTCGGGTTACTTGCTATAAGAGGATTATCATAAGTATATGCTATTTTCTGTTTAGATTTTAACAATTTTATTGTTGTTGTTTTTTCCATTCGAATATAATTAGCAATTAGTTTGAAAAATATTTGTTTTTTTTTCTTTGGAATAAGAAAAATTCAAAATATAAACATTCATAGGTTTTCTTCCCCATTATTATTATTATGATGATGATCATTATATTGATAGATTGAGAATAAGGAAGAACATGAATTGTTAATAATTATAAGGAATTTCGAATGTTTATTCAGAATGTTTTCTTTTTCTTATTCGTTTTTTTAGTGGGGGGAGATTTCTATTAAAGAATTTTCCATTTTTTGGCCAAATTCTTCATTTATATTTCCTCTTTACTTAATATTTATTGCATAAATAATTTTTGTTAATTGCATTTTTTTTTCTTGTCATCGATTTTTTTTTCATTTTCTTCTTACTACCCCGTTCGTACACCATTTCATCTATTGAAAAATATGTTTAGTGAAGCTACGAAAAGTAAAATAGCTGACATAATTGTAAGTATTGACATTTTTATTTTCATTTTTTACAGCGCTTCTCAAAGTGGGGGAGCAAAAAAAAATCTAGAAAAAAACGCTGATATTTATATATAGGATAATTGATTAGATAATTATTTGATAGAATATTTCACTCATTAAATATTTATGATTGATTTTTTTTCAAATTTTTCTTTCATATAGGCTGATATTGGAAAGTTCAATGATATTGAGAAATTATATTTATATTTACAATTACCCGATGGTGGTAATCATCATCCCAATAGTGTTAATGATGTTGGTGATGAAACACCGTCTTCAAATGGAAAAAAGTATGTTGTTGTTATTTTCTTATTTATTTTTTCTTCTTCTCATCATTTTGAATTGAATTTCATTGGTTTGAATTAATTTCTTTTCCTTTCTATTTATCTATCTATTTTTTTTCATCCCGTTCTTTGTATCGTCAATTGATCGATTGATTGATTGGTTGATTGATCGATTGATCGATCGATTTAATTTATATGTACATGTGTACAATTGATATATAAAGAAAAAAGTTGAACAATAGTCCGTTTGGAAAGAAAGCCGATTCGGAAGTAATACAAACATATGCATGGATTCAAAGTCACCTTGAAGAAGATATATCCGTTTCGATACCAAAACATGAAGTTTATGAAGAATATCGAACATATTGTGAAGCAAATCATTTCGAAAAATTGTGTGTTGCTGATTTTGGTAAAGCAATGAAACATATATTTCCTCAAGTTAAACCTCGCCGTTTAGGACAACGTGGTAATTCCAAATATTGTTATAGTGGTCTTAGGAAAAAAATTATTGTAACCGCACCGGAATTACCAATCTTAGAAATATCAAACGATAGTAGAAACGGTAATGGTGAATGTCATGAATCATCAATAAATTCTGTAAGAAAAAACAATGTCATGGTCAATGATGTTGTATGGAATATTATACTAGAATGGGTGGAAAAAACATTCAATCGGAAATTCAAAACAAGTATTGATTTTGCGCGATATCTAATTGAAACGCAAAACATAAAATCTGATTTGGATACGGTATTATCAAGTAATGGAAATTGTTTTCCATCATCGAATAGTACGATAACTGAACCAAAATCAATAAATGATTCAACTGAAACGTCAACCAATAAACTTACAAATGGCCAGAAAATTTCACTCAGTCCAATCGGATTGAAAATTAAATCAATTATGAATGATAAGAAAAAATATTCATCAGAAACACTTTCCACACAACAACAAATCATAACTAATTCGAACATTAACGCAATCAATAGCAGTAAAATTTCCACAAATAATACTGCCTCAACTATCACTGCGAATACTACTGGTACTATCATACACTCAACAATTAACGGAAATTCATTCACAACCCTACAATCTCCAAAAAATAATGCGGTCGAAACTAAAGTAGTTCCAGCAAATATTCCAAAAATGGTAATCATTGAATAAAAATTTGTTGAATTTTTTCGTGTTTAACAATTTTTTTCCTGTTTATCATTTTACAATTATTAGGTGCCTGTATGTAATGCGAAAACTGTGAAAATTTTACTTAGCCCACATCCTCAAAATCAGCAACAACAACAACCACTACCAATATCGACATTGCAAACAGTTCCATCACATACTTGTTTTATGATTGATCAACAACAGCAACAGCAATTAATAAACGCATCAAATAGCATAGAAAGTTTTAAATATAAACCTATACAATCAAAGTCAGTTAATTTTGATTCAATGTCCAGATTTCGCCCTATGACCAGTAATGTTCCATCGACTATTGCATTCATTCACAATGAACAATTGAATAGTACGAAAAACGAAATGCCAACAACAACAACTGTAGCATTATTTAATTGTAATGCTGTCAATGTTAATAACGATAACAAAGTCAATGATAGTATTTTTAAAAGCGAACCCTATGAAGATAACAACAATAACAATAATAATATAACGTCGCATTCTAAATTAACAGATAAAAATCATAAACGACAAATCGATAATGTGGAAAAAGAAATTACCGTCATGTTTGCATCGAAAAAACGTCATGTCGAAACAAAGACAACGAATAGCGATAATATGGAACCGAAACTATCGACAATAACGGCAACTGATATTTGTGATCTAAAAGTAAATGAATTAGAAACAGAAGCATTGAATGAATATCTAAACAATATATCATCCGATCCGGTTATTGATAATATTCAACTGCAACAACAGTCTCAGAATAAGCAACCAAATCAAAACATTAAAAATGTAAACTCTGAAAATATTGTGCATATTCGTCGCCTATTAGAGAATCATCTGGCTAAAGTAGTTCCGGAAAATCAATCAGCATCGCATTATTATAGCAACAATAATAATAATAATAATCAAACCTTGCAAAATAATAATAGAAATTTGTTACAAAATTTATTGACTAATTCTGCCAATATAGATCCTGAGTATATGCCTAAACATCAATCATCAAACCTGGTTAATAATTCACAACAACAATTGTGCAGCCCCAATTCACGCCGTAATGCATTCATATTTCAGCCTATTTCTCCACGAAATACACCAACTATACCAGAAAATTCTACATTAGAGATGAATATCTTTTCAAATAATAATGTTGGTACTAATATAACATCCATACCAGCTACATCTCAGCATAAACATATACAAACTGGTAGTGTCAGTATCAGTGCCGGTCCGTCACAACCATCAAGTGAAGCAAATAGTCCGTTTGTATCACCGAGAAATACACCGGTTTCATTACCAAGATCACGAAATAATAGCGGACAAAGTGCTTACAGTGCATACGGTGCTGCAAGTCAACGACAAACTCCTGCATCGTTGCAAAATTTTGATTCTGGCGTTTCATCGATATCTTCATCGCCGTTCATTTCACCACAATCGACACCGATACCAACCACTAGCCTGCAAAGAATTAATCAAAACCAGTGTAATAATTTACGGAATGTATCAGCACAAGCGGTACGCGTCCGTCATAGTTCAGGTCCCGGTGGTCCAATAACAAATCGAACGCAATTAGCAAGCCTTATGAATTATAATCGAAGTAATTCATTATCACCTATGGTTATTAGTGACAATTGTTTTGGTCAACAATCATTGGTGAATAATTCTAATAATTTACCATCATCATCATCATCATTCAATTTTTCGGACAATACCTCATCCAAATTGCTCTCGGATGACCTAAATCAACCATTTGTCGGTCATAATTTCTCATCAGTAGTCACACAAACTGATCCAACATTCTCAATTAATCAAAACAAAAACCATCCGAACAATCATCACTCATTGTCCTCTGACTTGTTTATCAATTCATCTTTCCATCATCCCCAACAACAGTCGACAAACTCTTCAAGGCAGCGACATTTCTCCAATCCTTATGGAGGTGTATCGACGTTTTCTAGTTCATCGACTGTGAATAAAAACAATAATAATGATGATTTTCTCACAAATTCGTCATTATCGATGCCTACAACTGATGATTTTTTAAGTAAATCTCTTTTTAATCGATCACAATCGGTGCCGTTACATCCAAACATGTTTGACGCATCCAATACTTTTGATTCCATCATAACTGATGGTAGTGCTGATGAATGTTTCAAATCAACTAATGAATTCATTCCTAATATACAATTACCACAACAAAATCAGCCATCAAATTCTCTAATGATGACTAATAATCATATGTCGAAATCTTATCCTGCTACACCGATTTGCACGGATATGAATTTTAAATTTTCCAACAATAACCAACTTGCTAACAATAATCTGGTTCAGATTAATGACGATATATTGCAATCAACATTGGATGACCTATTGTCTAACAACGATCAAGATGTCATTCAAAGTGGTCAAGATTTGATTGTTTCAAGCGTTCAACCTGGTGTTGGCGGTGGTTCATTGCCTACAAATGGAAATAGTATTGATGATTGTTCATCACCATCATTAATGAATAAAGAAACGAATGGAATAATTAACAATAACGGTGGAAATGTTCATGGCGTTAATAGTGGTGGTGATTGTGGTACTAGTGGCGTATTCAATGATGATCTCCTCATTGATGATACTGAACAATTTCAAACATTAGATGCTTTCCATGACTGTGATAATGATTTTACCAATATTGATCTTGTCGATCAGAATGTTGTTGCCACTTATGGTGGTGATAACGATTTTACTGTTTGAAATTCTTATCATCTAATAATTAATCAGATAATAAGCCAAAACAACATCTGAATACAATGATCTTAATCGAATGTTTGTACGACACACAAATCAGATGTCATTTTTAAACAAATTTTTCTCAGAAAAGTTGTATTATCATCATCTTCATTACTATTATTTTTTCTGTTATCAGTATCAATTTAAACCTCCCACATCACCACCATTACAAACTTTTTGTTATCAATCTTTAGTTTCATTGCCCATTCAAAAAGATGGATGTTTTCAACATGATGACAGATAAAATTGTAACAAATTTTTTCTTTCTTACATCAAGACTCACATTACTAGTCGTTTTTCACCTAAATTTCATCAAATAGTTGACACATGCAATTATTATTCGTGATCGAATCGTTGATAATAGCTTTGAAAACATAAAATCATTTTGAATGATAACATAAACAATGAATCAAAATTGAAAACTAAAAAGAACAATACGAAGAACGAATAATCCAATCATTCCAATATCATTTCGTTCGAATTTTTTCTTTTCGTTATCAAAACAATATCCGTTTAAATGCAACCAACATCATTAATGTTTCACTGGTCTAATTTTTTTTTTCGTTTTGTTTTATTCAATTTTTTCCCTCGGCATTCATGTCTGTCTTGTTTTCAAATATCGATGTAAAAAAGTGGTGAATACATAGAAATTAATTTTTTTCTTTATTTTAATTTAATTGTTTTTTAATTGATGGACATGAAAAAAACTAAAAAATTAGATCAATTTTTCAAGTAACGAAATTATTATTATTACTATTATTACAATTTATCATTTGATGCGATTAAAAAAAATATTCTAATTAATCTTCATTTATCCAAGTGGCTTGTTGATTTAAAAATTGGTTTACTGAAAGTGTTTTTTTAGCTTGATGATTAAATTCAAATAGTCCTGGGTTTTCTGTACAGAATTCATTGTATACATGACACATTGCACCGATTTCATCAATGGATAACATTGTTGGCCTTAAATCACGTTCGATAGAGGATTTTATAAATAATTCTTCGTTCAAGTCATGCATATCCTTTGGAAACAATGTTTTTAAACATTTATGTATTTGTTTGTTACGGTAAATGAACAAATGTCGTACAAATTTTTCCACCACATTAAACGGTAAGGAGATTTTCGGTTCTATCAATGGTATAAATTTGACTACAGCTACATCCACATTTGGTGCCGGAACAAAACTTTTTCCCTTTATGGTAAAACGAATTTTAACATTACATAAATGTTGACACATTATAGACAGACGACTACGTTGATGATCCATTACAGGAGCGATCATTCGTTCGGCAACTTCACGTTGAAACGTTAACGTAAGTGGAATACGGCCCATCCGATAAAAACCCGAATGATCAGACATCAGTCTTAGCCATCTGATTATTAATGGTGTAGATACATTAAAAGGCAAATTGCCGATTATCCGTATGGCTGGCGATTCTTCGTGCCATTCCTTTCGTAAATGTTCTGGAAATAGATTGTCGAACGTATAATCCATCACATCACCAACAATGATTTTCATCTGTTCGGGATATGTAGCATCGGCCAACATCTTTTTGTTTTGATGAAGTTTCAGACAATGAATTTATTATTAGTATTCTATTATTATCGATATTCAAATACCTCGAGCATTGGTAGAAAACGACGATCTTTTTCTAATACAAACAGCTGTTGTGGTCCACGTTCTAAAATTTGACGTGTAATATTACCAGGCCCAGGACCGATTTCAAGCACATGATCTCCATTTTGAATTCCAGCAGATGTGACTATTTTTTCATTGATATTTTTATTCAATAGAAAATTCTGTGACAAACTTCGACGTGCTCGAACACGGTAAATTCTGACTAGATCTCGAACTGTTGGCAAAGGAGGTAAACGTGATGGTATCAGCGATACCTTACCTGGTACGGATGGAGACACTTGAGTTGGTGTTCTGACAAACGCTGGATGCAGGACATTCTTGATGCCATTCGCTATTATCTTCTCTTTAGACATGGAATAAACAATTTCTAAATCAACTAATTCTTATTTTCCACATGGAAATTTTTCTGGGAACAAAGAAGCCATTTGAAAAATAGTTACGAAAAGTTTCCAGAATTTTACTAATAATACAAATTATGGTTTTTTGCTTGTTGCTTCCGCATTTTAATTTCGAATTTGAGTGAATAACAACCGAAAATGTCAGAAAACAACGTATATTTGAGTTGGGGTATTCTAAACATCATCCTGGAAAATCGTAATGAAACTTTTCAACCAGTATTGCAAATATTATGCAGCAGAGAAATGTCATCAAGTAAAAAAATTCGTCTAGCCCTATACGATGGTCGTATCGTTTGGAAGCATTGTATCGTCATAAACGATGAACTGAACGAACGATTCCATCAAGAATTGCTCGTACCATTTACTGTCATACGCATCGAAAAATATCAGTTGGCAGCGAAAAACGACGATGCTTTGATATTATTGATCGAAAATTTATCTATCATCAAAAATGGCAACAATGTTAATCGGAGATTAGTTAAAAGTTCAAGAGAATCACGAGAATTGGATGATACTTCTGATTCGAAAAGTCTATCTACCATACCTAAAGTTTCTGGATTACCGATAAAATCAGATTCGAACAATATTGCTATTGTGAAGCCTAATTCTTTCAGTCAAGATTCATCATTGAATTTCTCAATCGATCCACAATTGATTTGTCCAATTAATGTACTCACACCGTTTTATCGTACTTGGATAATACGTGCTTGGGTAATGAATAAGTCATCACTTTGTTTATTCGCCAATGGACGATTATTTCATTTTGATGTTCATGATCAAAGCGGTGAGATACGCATCACTTGTTTCAACGAAGAATGTAATCGTTATTACAATCTTATCCAAAATAATAAATGCTATTTCATTGGAAAAGGAACAGTTAGATTCTCTTCTGATAAAAAATTTAATAATATCCACAATGATTACGATATCTCTTTCAATAGATCCAGTTTTATTCATCCATGTCCATTAGAACCTGGTCTAAAACCACCAAAAATCCGTTATAAATTTATGAAACTTGCAACTATAGCCAATCTAGATAAACGTTCAGTGATCGATGTAATTGCAATAATTCATTCAGTAGATAATACAAGAACCACGTATCTACCACGTTACCAGAAATTTGTACACAAACGAAAGTTGACCATTGTTGATGATTCAAAAACTAAAACAATTCTTACTTTGCATGAAGATCATGCGAAAAATTTTAATGGAATACCTGGTCAAGTAATCGCTGTCAGAGGTGCTGTTGTAATTGAAAATCAAGGCAAAATGCTTTCTACATTCGCTTTACCTTTGATTGAACCTGATTTACCTGAAACTGATTTGTTGAAGAATTGGTATCAAGCTTTGAGCCAACAAGAACAGCAACAGTTTTTATCGCTTTGCCCATCTACAGATCAAAAAATCATTGGGCCAATTCAATTCACTTTTATCGGCCATTTTGTTCAGAAGATCAGGCTTGAAAAAATACTATATTCGAACATTCGCTGTAAAATTAAAAGTCTAAATCGTCCAGAAAATCATTTCTACAAATCATGCCCTTGTTGTTCAAAAAAATTATCCGATGAAAATAATATAAACTATTGTATTCATTGTAATTTTACATTCAACGAATTTAAATGGCGCATGATACTCAGCATGGAGATTGCCGACTGGTCCGATTCTGTTTGGGTAGTCGCTTTTCATGATCAATGCGAAATACTATTAGATAAATCCGTCGAAGAATTGGCTCATTTATATCAAGAAAATCCTTGTTGCTATAGGCAATTATTGTCGCAAAAGTTATTGTTCCGTACGATCAGTATTCAAATCATATCCCGTACGGAATTGTATGATGAAGAACCTCGTATACGACATACCGTAGCATCAATCTTACCCGACAAAAAATTCATTTATGATACCATAAAATCAATTGAATTTCTCAAAAATAATATCGATTAAAATTTGTTTATATAATATATTAATCCATTGTATATATGTTCAGAAGGTGTTTAAAAAAAATATTGTATTTACAATTACAATAAATGTATGAAGATATGATTAATATTAAATTTTGCATGTATAAAAAAACTATTCAGGCAATAATAGTGATATATTGAACGGATTATGTTGCGGCTATCGCTGAGCGTCGTTCGGTGAAAAAATTCTTCAAAATCATCACTTGTCCAACACCGATGATAAGTACGACACATGTTTCAAACAACGACCAAGTCATCACTCGAGTATTTAATTCTTCGGCACGTTTACGACCTTTAGCCTCATTAAGCCTGTAATGTTTCTGGTGATCCATAATGGTGTTGAGATTTTCATGAATATTTGCAGCTGATTGTTCAATCTGAAAAAATATGAATGAAAATGTTTACATAGGCAAAAGTGGATATTAAATGCTTACTCTTGTCATAACAGATACGTGTTGCATACCGGGTAAAGGTGCTTCTTCACCAACTTGAAAATCAAAATAAATCAATTTATGACTGAATGTTGAGAATTCATTGCTGAAACAAATTGTATAAGTTCCAGTTTGTGCCGGTGTCCATTTAAAAGTATCGAATTGTTTTTTATGGCCTTCGTATAAAACTTCACCACGTGGCCCGGTTAATTTCATATCAACATCGTATTTACCTCCGGTGACCACTTGAAATTCAACTGTAGACTCTATTCCTTGACGAATATCTTCGTGGAAACATTGCTTTGCATTATCGGGTAGTTCGAATGTCAATTCAACGGCCAAACTGAGCCGACAAATTATTGATAATACGAGGATATGACAGCAACAGACTAGCATATGAGTACCATGACCGAATTGAGTCTTCATTTTTTGAGGGAATAAAGGAAATTGTTCTTTAATTTGCTGACCAAATCAATATTTTTTGAATAAAAAAATGATAAACAAAAATTATTTTTATTGACTTTATGACAATCAGATTAAGCCGTGACAACACAAAAGATACGTGGCATTCACGAAAGATTTTTTTTTTACTGCTTTGAATAGTTTTAGCTTGCCAATTAATTCAGCTGATGACAGTATGAATACGTCAAGTTTTAGAAAATTGCCACGCTAACGACCTCAATGAATGATCCGAAAAATTTGGATTTCCGAAAAAATTTTTCAATCAATATAACACGTCATATTTACTGAAATATTTCTCGGTGAAGAGAAAAGAGTCCTTATTGGCTTTAAGTTATTAAATTACAGACAAACTTGTTCAAAAGTCTCACACTGGCATTTTGTTATTTGTTTGTATGTTTTTCCACGTCGGCATTTACAGTGTTTTATCAAATAACAAAAAAAAATTATTCTTTTATCAATGAAAAATATTCTTGTTTGATTTTTTTTTATTATTTCGAAATTTCATCAAGCTACAAATATTTGTGAATTAGAAAAAAAACAAATCAAAATGGATCCACAAGTTCGACAGACAAATCCAATGATGATGAATTATCCTCAACCGCAATGGACCCAACATCAACAACCAATATCTCCAAATCAACCATATTATCAACAATATCAACAGCAGCAATTTACTGATAATTCATCTACAGGACCTCCACCACCTCAAATGAATGAAATGGTATCCAAATCACAGTCAAGTGATCAAGATGGAGCGCTTACCAATCAAATGTCAAATCTATCATTGAATAATCGTCAACCATCGCAACAAAATGATTCATTAAAATCCAATTTTCAGAATGGCCAGAATGTTACATTGTCATCATCTTCATCTTATGCTAATCAATATCCCACGTCAAATAGTGGTCCTTTATATTCAAATTCTCAGATACAACAGCAACCCACATTGGCTCCAAATTCATTCAACTACAATAATCAACCATCACAGCAACAAGAATTTCGGCAACAGCCACCACCACCACCAATACCTGCTGCTAATGTTTCTGGAAATTGGAATCAGAATCCGATCAAAACAACCAATCAACAGAAACAACAACAACCAGTTGTCCCTTCTTTGCCGCTTGCATCAACTACGACTGGCTATCAAAGCAATAACGCTTATGATGGTCAACAGCAACAAAACGGAAATCTACCACCAAATTATCCACAACCTTTGCAAAATATGTATCAACAACAGAATTCATATCCGCCACCACCACCGCAAATGGGTGGTCAGCAACAATCAATGACTCCTGTCAATCATCAATATAGTTCTCCATACGGTATGCCAACCAATCGATACGGCACTACACCTTCAAGTCCTACTGGCTATGGATCGATGAGTCCAAATACCAGTCCATTCAATCAACAACCACAGCAAGCTCAAAATAAACTTGATCCAGATGCTATGCCTAGTGTTGTACAAGTGATTCTTGAAGATAAAGTAAAATACGAGACAAATAGTCCAGTGCTGTTCACGACAACAGTTCCGGCTAGTGTTCCTCCATTGGTCACTACTATAATGGAAAATGAGAATCAAATCATACAAGACGGTGGCTGTGCCAGTCCGTTATTTATGCGACCGACCATCTATCAGGTGCCTATATCGGATGATATTATAAAAACCACTGACATTCCATTCGGTGTTTTGATCAAACCATTTGATGATCAAGAAGTCGATAGGAAAATTTATGTGCCTATCAGTCCAAGCGAAATTGTACGCTGTAATCGTTGTAAAGCATATATGAATCCTTATAATCGTTTTATCGATGGCGGTCGTCGATTTCAATGTTCTCTTTGTCATCATGTGACCGAAGTTCCGCAAACTTATTTTGCCAATCTCGATCACAATGGACATCGATTAGACCGACAGCAACGACCTGAATTATGTCTTGGATCGTATGAATTTCTAGCCACAGAGGAATATTGCCATAACGGTGTGCAGAATAATCGTCGTCCACATTTGATTTTTGCTTGTGAATTGACTGAAGCATCTAAACCAATATTAAACATATTGGCTGCAAATTTAGTTGAAATTATTAAAAATTTTCCTCATGATTTAGGATATCCGGAATCAATGCCACCCATGTTTGGCTTTATTACGTACAATTCAAAAATACAGATCTATGATATTGTGAATAATGGCCATGCTCATGTCATTTGTGACCTAACAACACCATTCGCTCCACTCAACACTTTCTTGGTTGATCCATTGATCCATATGGATAAAATTGAAAAATTTTTTGAACGATTACCACAATTATACGATAATGAACAAATGGACATGCAGACAATTTTAGGACCTGTAATTGAGGCCGCATTGATGAGCACACAAGTTGATGTGAACAACTGGATTAATAAGAATATTGTTAATAAAGTTGTGAATACTGGTAGTGGCGATCAACAATCTTCTCCCAATGATACGATACCGTGTGGAAAAATTTATCTATTTCATAGTACATTGCCAACGTATGGTAGCGATTCTGATACACCTGGTCGTTTGAAACAAAAATGGACAAATACTGTTGATGAATTACGTAAACTTATGGGCAGTGATAAAGAGAAAACAATCCTTAGCCCATTGACGAATAAATACTATATCGAACTTGGCCAAAAATGTGTCACCGATTATGCAACCGGCGTCGAATTATTTCTTTTCCCTCCCCCGAATGGATTTTTGGACGTTGCTACATTAGGCGAATTGGTCCGATTAAGCGGAACTGGATCCATTTACAAATTTTACAATGATTTTTCTGATACATTTTTAAAAGATCTAAAATATTCACTTTATTCGTCATTTGCATTCGAATGCGTTCTAAAAAGTTTGTATCTTATTTTTATATTTGAATTTGTGTTATTTTTTTCTTTGATTACACAGTTCGAACATCGACCGGTATTCGACCCAATGATTATTATGGTTATTTTTATTCACGTTCTCCAAGTGATGTTGAATGTGCGGCTATCAATACGACGACAAACATAGCTGTAGAATTTAAATATGATGATAAATTGACCGAAGATGAACACGTTGTTATTCAGGTTAGTTTATTTAAATTTCTTTTTCAATGTTTTTACTGATTGTGTAAAATTCTAGTCAGCAATATTATATACATCATTATCTGGACAACGGCGTGTTCGTATTCATAATATTGCATTAGCATCTTGTACACAAATTAGCGATCTTTATCGTAATGCTTGTTGTGATTCAATCATAAATATTTTGGCTCGAATGGGTTTGTATTCATTGATAATGATTTTGTTTGACCATAATTATCGTTCTTTTTACAGCTGTCAATCCACTTCGAAACGGAGATAAAACGATTCAACAAACCAAAGAAGCCATTGTTGGTCGTGTTATAAACATATTAACTGCATATCGTAAACATTGTTCACAACCCGGTACATCGCTTGGTCAACTAATTTTGCCCGAAGCACTGAAAATACTTCCCATGTATATATGTGGTCTATTGAAATGTGATGCCATTGATGGTGGTCCGGAAACAAATCCAGATGATAAAGCCTATGCCCAACTTAAAATGTTGGGATCTTTCATATCGTTGAGTCAAGTATTTTTATATCCAAAACTTTATAAAATAGAGGTTTGTTTAAATTTGTTATAAATAATTTCAATGTCTATAATACGCTTTTTACTCTAGTATGAAAGTGAATCCGAGACCGATACCTTAAAATATTCACAAATTCGTTGTTCGGCCTATAAACTCACATCAGCTGCCTTATCATATGTGCTTGAAAATGGTTTTTATGTAATGATTTACATAACAACAAATGGTTGCAATAATGTTAAATTTTTAAATGGTGTTTTCGGTCCCAATGTCGATTCGGCTACAAAAATCAAAACAGAATTGGTAAGTTGGATTATCATAAAGCAATGACATATTTCACTGAGCTATTTTTTTTTGTTTAGCCATTGCCAAATCTTTTGACAGGTGAATCCCAATTTATGCATCGTTTAATCAAAAAGATGGAAACCGAACGAAAATGTTCATACAAAATATTTATCATAAGACAAGGAATTGATAAAACCGAATCAGTTTTCCGTAGTTTTCTATATGAAGATCAAAAAATCATAACCAGGCAGGCCGGTGATAGGTAAACGAAATGAAATATGGAATTCAAATTTTAAATAATTTTATTCTTTTTTCTCAACAGTAAACTCGAAGGCCTTAGCTATGTTGATCTTTTATGTCATCTGCACAAGGAAATTCGTGCCCAACTCAATTGAATCAAATAAAGATAAAGCAAAAAAAACAATGATTAATTTATATCAAAAGCGATTGATCTTTTTATTTTCTAAATTAAAAATATATTGTGCATTATAAATTTGATTGTTATCAATTTTATGATATTGAAAAATGATGCAACAAAGATGAATTTTTTTGTGGCCATTGTACACACAACTCATATTTAATTATTGTCTGAATTCCAAACCTTTTGATGGCAATATTTGAAGGCCTAAATTTTTAGGATTAACAAAAGATTTGATGAAATGTGAAAAAATAAAAAAAATGTTATGATTTTTTTTTTGAAAAAATAAAATAATACGAGACTTACATTACAGGAATTAGCATGTGTAACACTATGGCACCAATATGATGGACCATATGTGCATTTATGACCACCGAGCATATGAATTTTGCCCGGTGTTAAACAGATGTCGACCGACTATTTAAAAAAGGTAATTTTCAGTAAGCTTATAATTGATATCTATCGAAAGAATTACCTCGCATATTTTTTCCGGATTATCATAACGATCTAACATGTCCAGGAAATATGGAGCGAATGTTTTTATTAAAAGTGCACACTGCGATATAAATGAAATCGAATGATTGCCATGTAAAATTAGAGAAAATATAAGTTTTAACTTACATCTACTTGATGTGATTGTGGCAAACGTGAACAACCTCGTTGAATGATACGATCAATATCAAGATCATTATACGATCCATCGGCCAAATCTTTGACAACTTCTTTACAAATCTGACATCGATCATGCGATAATGGTGTAATTACATGAATTTTAGCTCTTTTGCATAATTTTAATTCTTTGAAACATAACATATCCGGATTGAAAATATCCTGTGCAATCGTTTGCATTATGATCGGTCCATATTGATCGACAAATGCCTGACAATTACTTTTAGTAATGACAAACGACATTTTATCACAAAGATGATTTTTGATAAAGTTTTCGATTTGCTCTTCGGTTTGATAATCGTAGATTTCGTTCTGAATAAAATGAGCAATTAATTCACATTCTGTGCATAGGGCATTTCCATTCAATCGATGTTGTTCATTAATGAGAGCTCCGTTAAGATAATCATTTAAATTTTGATTACCACAAAGACCGGCTAATAAACATGCAGTATCGGAATCGATATCTTGTGACAAAATCTGTATCAACTGATTGGCATAATCAGTGACAACCTTTTGACAATTAGCACGATCTTTTTGAGGGAATAGTTCACAAACTTCGGTCAAGACATTGATAATCTGCTCATCGGTTGCATTGTCTTGCAGCTGTCGTTGAATGATTTTGACAATTTTTTTGCATATCATGCAAGTTGGTGTTTCACGACCAATTGTTTCTTTTGGATAAGCTAACGACATGTTTACTGGCATTATATTGATCATATCAGAAGCGGATGGCAATCGGATAGAGTTTTCTTTTTTCAATGGGCCAGTCATCTTTGGACAAACGCGTAACGATTTGCAAAGATTTCCAGGAACGAAATCTTCTTTCATATATTGGAATAACATATCGATATATTCATCGACCATGCTAAGACACTGGTTAGAATAAATGAGAATCATTAACTAGAATTATCGAATATGAAAATTTCATACAAACCTCTTGTTCAAAACTTTTGAGATAATGACAAGCGTCTTCGAAATGTACTTTTAGTTCCATTTCTGTGGCCGAACCAGTCATTAATTCTTTGATTTTTTCATTGACATAGATGCAAAATTTGCAATCAACATCATCATTAACAAAAAAATCATCGAATTCTCGCACACCATCATCAAGAGAATCTTTGCAAGCTTTGATATCGTAGCAAATTTTATCCTTATTCTGGAAATCAAATGAATCGGCTAAATGTTCAACCCAAAACAGTCATAAACTACTTACCCATCGTTGATTTAAAAAATCAACGAATGCATGCACAGTTTTGTTACACTGACCATCATACAAATGCAATAAAAGGGATCATTATATATAATACTATAGTAAATTATCATTTCTAATGGTTACATACAAAACTTTGTTTTGGTAGTTCGCTATAATCTGAACATAATTTACTCATTGAATCATATAATTCGTCATTCATATTGTGGGTGAGATTCGAGATGAAATTTGACCATTTTTGACAAGCGTTACAGGCATCATTGGAACGAAATGCATTGGTTTCTATAGAAAGATTTATTTTAAAAAAAATAGAACTTTGAAAATGAGAAAATCGTATGCTTACGATTTAAACCAATGCAAACGGCAACAATTGTTAAAATTATGAATCGCATTCTGTGAGAATACGAGAAATCTATTGTTGAAGTAATTGATACCAATATTAATGACGACTTAATTTAATTTAATT
>ERZ500997.168-NODE-168-length-18315-cov-9.891183_pt1 | contig 18315 bp, 23 predicted proteins | sample MGYA00248826_ERZ500997 | MGnify/ENA primary metagenome ERZ500997 (study PRJEB25958, sample SAMN03398524) | human skin metagenome | study: EMG produced TPA metagenomics assembly of the Human Skin Microbiome Metagenome (human skin metagenome) data set.
TGTTGAAACAAAAAATTGAATTCTTTGTTTATTTGATTTTGAACTTATCGGTTGATCAGAAAAATACTATGAGATGTGTTTCGATAAGATCAAAAACTTATTTTGACAACAAAATTTTCTCCAAATCAATCAGGTTATTTGAATGAGGGAAAAAACTCCTTTTTCGCCAAACATGTTTGTTTCGATGAGAAAATCAAAAATGAAAAATCATAATAACCAATAACCTCGCAAAATGATGAAAGTTGACATCAATTTCAGTTTCTCTAAACGGAAATCAATAAATTTATTGATTGAAAAAATATTCAGAACGTGTGAAATTAGCAAGATTTTTTTGATTAAATTTCACTTTTTTCGAGTGTGAATATTATGACGCCCTCAGCTCCGGAAAGGAAAAAATTTCATTTGTTTGATTTGAATGACAAAATTATCATCTTAAATAGTATCAAGTGAAAAAACTTGAAATGTCAACGAATTCATCGATGAGTTTTCATTGACTTTTTCAAATATGAAAAAAGATGATTCGTAACGAAACAACAACCAAAATTGATGATCCTCATGTTCCAAAAATGGAAAGTGTGGCAACGCACAAAATGACAAATATTTTTCTGTGTTGCTTATCATCAGTAAAAAACTGAATCGAAAGAAAGAAACACACTTTACATACACCCAATTTGTTTGTTGAAAGTTTAAAAAACATTGTTTTGGGAATGATGACTAAATTAGTATTTTCTACATACATTTCAATGAAACATTGTAATTTTTTGTTTTGGGAGATTTTCAATTGAAAGTTTAATGAATTTTTCAAGCCAAAATTATTTGACACTGAAAATAGAGATGATGATGGTGGTGCCCAAAACACATTGATAAAATATGTTTTTTGTTTTTTCGTAAGATGTTTTTGGATTTATTTATCACATTGCCTACTGAATTTGATATTTTCAAATTAATCATCATCATCATTGTGATTATGATTTTGAATTTTTCAAAACAAAAAAATCTAAATATCCACTGCGTTTTGTTGTTGTTCAGATTTGGAAATCAAATTAAATGTTGTGTGTGGATGATACTAATGATGATGATAGTACTAATAATAAACCATCTAAATAAAGACAGCATCCATTGTTTGGAGTGAATCTCATCAATTTCTCTAAATTAATATTCATTGGGTGATGCATCGTTTTTGTTTTTCTAATTTGCAAAAATGAAAAATTGATGAAGGTGAAATGGTTTTTTGTAGAAATCTTCAACTTTCTTGCATGAATTATTAGTTGGATTCGTTGGAAAAAAGCATGATTTAATTTGCTGTGTTTTAAACTTTGAACTTGAACCTTTTTGGCTTTGAATATTTTTTTCCGAAGAAAATTTCAATAAAAAAAGCTGTTAACCATGACTGTGGATTTGATCATGATTAATTCTATAATTAACACCATTGCTAGCTACCTCACACACCAGCCTTACAGACGCTAATCATTTTGTGTAATCCACAACGGGAGTAGAGAGATTTGCAAAAAGAAATCCTTATTTCGATAAACAAGTTGAATTTCCGAGGAAAAACAAAATACATGAACATTCGATTCGACCTTTGAACTAACGGTCAAACACGATTTTTCGGTTTGTTTACCTGTTTAGCATTGATTCAGGAAAATATTTCCTATGATATCATCATCATCAATGTCATTGATGAATTGATCTGTTGGAAAAATGTCGCGTAGGCTATGATTTGTTTCTTCAGTCATCCATTCTAAAATTGGCAATTTTGTTCCTTTTCGTTTTGCTGATGTTTTTAATTAAATTATTTTAATTAAAAATTATCAATTTTGGATTTTCTCCTTGATCGAAACCTATTCAACCAATTCTATGGATGGAAAAAGGTTTTTTGCTGAATGATGTGGATATTCAGATTGTGTATGGATAACATGAATATAATCTATTCAATCATAGTCATCTTTGGTTGTGTTTGAAACATGAATGATTATGAAACAGCAAAAATGTAATCATCATTCATCCATCATCATCATTAGCATTTCATTGATTCATCACTTTATATGTTTATGTTGAAAGGATCATCTTGTATTTCAAAAATCTGTTATTGTTTTGTCTTTTTCAGAAAGATTACTATTATAATATGGGTGAATAGCATCATTATTATGATTGTAATTTGATGGTTGATATTCATATGACTGTGGTGAAACATGTTAATTGAATGTTTTTCAAAGACAATGTTCTATCAATCAATGTTATAAATCACTGAATTTTCACGCATTTCATTCCAAGAAAAAAGGACAAAAGGGTCATTTTGTAGGTGTTGTTGTTGGAATGATGGAAAGAAAGTTGTGTGACAATTTGCTTCATTTTTCTTGCTAAATAATGACATCTCTGTCAGCCTATTTTTTTAAACAAAAAAATTTTGATAGAGGTCGCTAAGATCATCAAATCATGTTGTGGATAATGACAGAAAGTTAATTTATCGACCAACCAACCACCACTATTTTAGTTGCATATTCAGATCATATCTTTACCCGAAAGAAATTAAATGATTTTTTCTTTCCACTTCAGCAAAACCAAAAAAATGCTCAATTCTAATTGCAAAGAGGAAGTTCAACTTGTTGCTCTGAAAGAGAATCCAACCACAGATGGACACAGCAAGAGAGAGAGAGAGAGAGAGAGCAAGGACAAGATGATAATTATTGAATACAATCAATAATAACTGGACCGGTCGGTTAGTTTGTTCGGCCAAATGCACATCAGGATTTGTTTTGCATCTGAATTCGAATGCAATGGACAGAAAGACAAGAGCACCCATTTTCAACAGACACACATTGATTAATCATTCAATTCATCATTGTGTTTGATTTGAATTTGATTTTTGAAAAAATAATGGATATTTCAAAAAAGTTGAATCTTTTCTCCAATCAAATGTTCGATGAGAATGTTTTCGACTCTTTCGATAACATTAATATGTATGACCCTCCCTGCCTTTGGCTGTATTTGATTGATTTGACATTTGGCTGAATTGAATTTTTGTTTGTTTTGTTTTCCTATTGACATTGATTGTTCGGTCATTTTCTCCAAAATGCAACAGTTATCCCCTAATGAAATTAATTAACTTTGTCGACATCATAGGGTAAGATGAATGATTAGATATGTTGTATAAAATTAGCATTTATTGATTGCATTGAAAATCAATAATTACAGAGGATGTTAGCAGCGATCGAGTGAACAATTTGTTTGACATGCGGAAATAATATTAGAAAATTTGAATTTAAAATATTTTCCTTTTTTGTTTGTTAATTCGACGAAAAACTAACAAAAAACCTTCATCATGATGATGATAAAACTACAGTAAAGTCATTTTTCTACTTTTTTGATGCCCAGAAAAGATATATGCAGAGAAATAACAACAAAATTGACATACATCAAGAATAACCATGATGTTGATCAACAAAACCAAATCGGCAAGTTTTGATTGCAACTAATTAGATTCATATCCTCAATTATTCTCATGATAATCATTCAATTGTTATCAACAGATAACAATGATCTAATAATCTCAATGTAAGTGTTTCGTTATTTTAATTTATATTTGAATAAATTTTCTAGGCTAGTCATTTTGAATTCTTGCAAAGACTGGTTGCATATGATTTGGATAATCTGAATGGTGGAAGAAAAATTATTTGATGTTTTTCTAATGTGCTAAACATTGTCTATTGAACCGTTCTTTTCTGTTCTGTTTCGAATTGTTCAACCAACAACAACTTATATCCTACTTTTCATTCATCCATATCATTATTAACCTATTGGTCGGTTCTATACATTGGTCCTATCTGGAGATGGTACCCAAAAAAACGGTAACATAACATAAAATGAGAGAGCGAAACAATGGCTTGTTGGTCAGGATGATGCCGTTTCCACAATCGCAACAGAGAATTGCGAGAGAATCGAAATAGGCCAATACCTCAACGAAAGAACCGAAATTGAATTAGTGGCAATTGTCTATGATTATGTTTGGCAATCTTTTGTTTAGTGATAATCCTTGACCATTGAATAATGAATTAGATTTGCATATAATGCTACCATTAACATTTTGATCATCTCGTGATATTCAGATTATCACCATACGATATTTGTGTTTCATATCAAAAATGAATCACTCACTGGACCTTATAAAATTGAATCTGTTATACTAACTTATCTAATGAAAACATAGTGTTTTGGAGCATTGGATATATAATGATTATTCAAACATTCATTATACATTCATATTCAATGATGAATTGATTATTTCAATTTTAGTTTGACCTATGTTTTTGTTTCGCTAAACTACTTTCAATGACCACATGCTATAAAAAAGGTTTGACACTTTTCTACCTATTCGCAATTTTTCATTTATGCAATTCAGTTTTTGGCATTATTGCCTATTGAATCATCAATGATGACACTGGACATTTTCATCCATAAAATAAATCATAAATTGGTTTATTAATGAAAAATTTATTTGATCAATGAAATAATTGTTAGATTCAATAATTATTGAAATGGATAAATTTTGTACGACAAATAAATGATGGTCAAATATGAATATGTTGCGTTTGTAAAATTCTTCATAGGTTTTTGGAGTCAATTTCCACATTCAGGGACATTTACGCTCGACTTGTCCTTTTCCTTCTTCTTCGTATTCTTGTTTGGAAACCCACATTTGTTGGAATGAATTCTGAAAAGAAAGCAAATCAGAAAAAATCAGAGCGAAAATATGGTTATCAAAGAAATACCAGCGAAGCCAATATCGATCCACCAATCCAAGAAGCATAACGACGTTCAGATGTTGAACTTGGAATAATCAATTTATATCGCATACTCTGAAAACAGATTCAAATTCAGATTAGAAAGGGGAGTGCATTGGATATGATAATATAGTTACCGCAGGAGTTTTAGTCGTTAGATCCCGATTTAATCGATCAGTAAAACCACTGATCAAAGTATTACCGCCAGTAACAATGACTGAACCATGTAAAGATGAACGTACTTCAAGATCACATAATCCGATACTTGCAGTGACAATCTGTGACATTCCCATCACCGTGGATGTGATGCCTTTGATCTGCGTTGTATCGAACAATGCTTCGGGAATCAAAAAACGATCCGCCGTCAAATCCATATTGTAGCCATTCGGAAATTCATAATGTATGGAGGGCATTGTCTCGGCAACATCTTTCGTGTAAGCCGAATCAGCCACTTGTAATGCTGATGCTTTGAAATCATGAATCGTTTCTTTGATCATATAGTTACGCCAGGATTTTGTCAAATTATCGGCAATGTTTGCTCGTTTTGTCCAACGTGCTGGTTCGCCTTCCTTAACAATTTCTTTGGATGCAATCATGCAATAGGGAACGATTTCAATGTTTTTGTCATTAAAATATTGTTGACATTGGTTGGTGACGAAATCTCCAGCCAAGGGTGATTGTATGATGGCCTGTTGAATAACGTAGCCATCATGCACAGGAACGGCCGATGTTTGATTTTGTCCAGAATCAAGTACAACACCGGTTGCTCGTCCATTGGCAAATGCTGCTAACACGGCATTTTTAACCAGGAAAAATGCGGGTATATTGTATTTTTCAAACATTAATTCGCACAATTTTTCACGTTTACTACGAGCATTCCACGATGCCTCGGAAAATAATACAGGATGCAAAGATGCATCGAGATTCAAGTGTTTTTGGTAGATATGATCCAACATTTTTTCGAATAGATCCCAATTGTCAACTATCAAAACGACATTCAATTTTCAATTCGATAGATTAGTCATGATAACTTACTCATTCCATCCTTTAAGAACGTTGTCAATTCCATATGAGATCTGGGACTTTTAATACCCGGAGTATCGAAAATGTATCGACGTTGTGATGAATTGATGTTATTAGCATTGGCATCATACTGAGAATCGATATCCATTTTATTATTGGACTCGGATGGATCATCAATGTAACCGATTAATGATGGAACATCGGTTTTTGGACAATCTTCACCGGCGAAACCGGCGCGAAATGAATGATGACCAACATCGAATACCAATGCGCCCATTTCATCTTTTCAAATTCAAAATTAATTTCTATTCGAGAAGATGTTTTCAATTCAAATGAACTCACCACCACCATATATGCCGCCACTCATGATGAATTGTGAATGGATGATTATGCGATATGGATCACAACAAATTGGATAAAAACTTTTCAAAAAATCTTTTGTTTGGAAAAATCGTTGTTTTTCTCTCGACTATTTCGACCGATATTGGCGCACCCAAACAATCCATGCACGCGCGCTTGCCACAATTTTGAATTGACGATTGAATTAATAGACTCCATTCGTGAATGTTGCAGTTTTATTTATTTAATAAGTTTTGTATGCAATTCTTAAGGGGACAATTTTAAAGCGAACACATTTCTTATTTAGCAATTACAAGGATAACAATCTAGAATTTGGTCTGTGATTCGACAAACGTATCGTCGATAGTTTGGTCGGAAAATGTGAGGCGTTTTGATAGTTCGCTCCATATGGTTCGAATAGTACCAGGTTCGGGCGGTTTTTCGTTGGATTGATCGATTGAATCGTCATCATGTTCGGAGAGTGTTTGCGATTTGGTCCTGCTGTTGATAGTTCGGATAGCGGTATGGATGCGAAAATGAACGATGGCCTCCAATGTATAGCCGGAATATGTTTTGGCCTGATCCAACCATTGCCTAGCTTCGGTCAGCAATCCTAATTTGAGATGGTTGAGTCCCAGTTCGAGTGTAGCTTTCGGTATGAGATAAGTACTCGATTCGATTCGATCCTTGCTGCAAAATTGAATCAATGTAAGGATATGATGCATTATTCTTGCAATGACTTACCATTCTATTATTTTCAGAAAACATTCGTTCGACTAAAGAGAGAAAAAACAGAGTGATTAGTTGAATGATTGGCCATGAAAGAAAGATTATTTGTTACTTGTGAATGTTGTTGAAGGTGTCTGAGACACATTCCTTTGAGCAAAAGACATCGACAATAATCATCTAGTGGTTGATCGGGTTCAGACAGTTTTTGTTGTTCAATTTGTTCATACTTTTCCACACGCTCTATGATCGGATTCAACAGATGAGGAGTCTGACCAATGACGGCGAATATATTCCAGATGTACATGTACTCCTTGCAAATGTTAACAAGTTAGAGATCAAACAACGAAAGAAAGCGAGCGACGATACTTACGATGGCTGGCAGGACCAATTGTTGGTCGTGGTCGAAATATCGTTGCGATTGAACAATGGCGAATTTCTCGGCTGGCACTGTTTTGCCCGCAAACCTGACCCGTAGTTCTGGTACTCGTCTATAATGGCGGAAAAAACAATATGAAAGAAGTGCGTGGAATGTTACGTTAGCTTACTTGAGCAGTTGCGATATTTCTGTTTGCAACTCGGGCCTATTCTGTTCGACCATAATCATATAGAGAAATGTAGCATATTGATATGTATAGGCTCCGGGTGACCATTTGCATTGTTGTCTGAGAATGTCGGCACATTTGGAAGCATTAATCCAGTCACATTGAACTCTGTATTGGTTGAAGTGAAACTCGTTTACACATCAAACATAATAAGTTATATAAACATTATAGCACATACGCATAGCACCAGAGGAGTTCCCAATGGCAAATATTGTGAAATTGTTTCCATTCATTTTGCACGGATATGCATCTTGTCAGTGCTTCGATTGCTTTTTCAATCTGTCCGGTTAGTTGTTTTTTGCGACCAAGAAATAAAAGAAAAAAGGCTCCCTGCAATCAAAGTTATGGTTAGGCATTATTAAATGAAATGTGATGTGTGATCACATACATCCGGATGTTGGGAAAGGCCATAATCAAGGCATGTATCGACGCATTGCATGTCGCCATCGCCTAGACCTAAATTGATTGAGTGATTGATAGAGTTGTAAATGGGACACGAATAATGAAACCTACCGAAGATATGCTCGACATAACATTGATATGCCAACATTATCAATACGGCCAACGGACGACGAAGTCCATTCTGAAGCAAAGTGGATGCTTTAAGTTCTCGCAAACCTTGTTGTCGATCGCCCGAAAAGCCAACAAATTCGAGCAATTTGAGCACTTTGGATGGCATATGTGATATCATCAAATTGAATGTTCCGATGCCTAATCGAACACCGGATTCAAAGTGAAGTCGGGAGTATTCACTGCCCCATTCGGTTCGATTGTTGAGGATGTAGAAACATTCCCTATGTTGAGCGAATTATAATGAATGTGAGATGAATGAATAGGAATTACTTGGATAGCAATAGAATTTACTTGTATGATTGATAACAGGCTCGGATACGGAATGCACCGCGAACCAAATTCAAAAGATTTTGATCTTCGAGGAAAGTCATCAAAGCAGTCATCAATAATGCTTCGGCATAGCATAGTTCGGCATGAATTTGAACTAGGATGTGAATGAAGCAAAAATATGAATGTCATTTCGATTGAATTGGTTGTGTTTACCATCAGTGTAGCTGTTGTAATTGGGTCTCCAGACCAGTTTGGTCATCGAATAACGCTTTTCCCGCTGACAGACGTCCATACAGTTGCGGAGATTGTCCAACGCTGTTTGAATTTCTGGTCGCTCGAGTGTGAGACATCCTTTGAGAAAGGAAAGTGTTGCTTTGCCCAACGCATGATAGAGGCTACAATGGGACCATTTTTCTGTTCCTTCATAGGCTTCGTGGAAACGATTGTCCAAGGCCAGATGAAGCAGGCGATCAATATCGGCCAAAGATTCTTCCAATGATGGTCGATCATCATCATCGACAACATTGGCAGTCAAATCATCATCGCTGGAATGGGACGATACAGATATGTCGGGTGAACAAGTCATCTGGCTGGAATGACCACTATCACTGTTGGAGATGTTTTCGCTGGCATCTTCGAATTCATCTTGTTTGTCATCAACCGAAATCGTGGACAATATGACATGATTGGGATTATCATCGATGGACAAGGTGGCCATTTTGCCGTTCAATGTTTGTTCACTGATTCACCAGACAACACTGAAACAAACTGAAAAAAAACGATAGTGTAGTCACTTTGAATCACTGCAGCTTTAGTTATCTCCACTCTGGTATCGAACGTTGAACCGTTACTGTGTGTGTGTGTATGTCTGTATGCGTCAACACTACAGAGATTTAGGCATCCGTTTCGAAATGAACATTGTGGCAAACAGATTCGAATGTGAAAAGTCTCAATGTTCAACGATGGCCATGTTCATGCGATTATGAATGGTGAGTGAATAAAACAACTTGTGGCCATTTGGAAAGAGAGAAAATTGAAAAAAGCAAAGAGTTTGAATGGACTGGCCAAATATGATTGGTGTGTGTGTGTGTGTGTGTGTGTTGGTATTGGTCACATCACAATCATGATGATTGGTATGAAGTTTTTGTGAAAGGGAAAGGCAATTGAATGATCAATCATGACGATGATTGGTCCTCGATTGAGGATAAAAATGATTGTTCCCTATAATGTGATTTAAATGCGAAACGAAATTAAATTTTGAAACATTCAAAATGGCTAAGGTGACAACGATTGGCAAATGCATCACATTGTTTCGAAAGTGGAAATTATTGATTTGGCTTTTCGTCAGGCTATTTTTACTCAATTGTGTTGGAAGCGAACATCCCTGCAATGAAACATAATTTCCTTGATAAACAATTCACAGAGCAAGGTGAACGACATTGTTGAGTTCTGAATCCAACATTCTCCAAACAATATCAGTGTTTATTGATCAACTTTACAAGATTCGAACATGGAATAAACAAAGCAACATTGTTTGCTGTTTGTTCCATGTCGATATCCAAAATGATTATCATCATCATCAATTTGGCTCAATGTGCAATGGCATGCAGGAAACGAATACAAGTGGAACAGTGAAGATGAAAGATGCCAAACAAAACCAATACAAATTGTAAATTCAACATCAAAACGAGTTTTGCCACTAAACAATTTTCAATGAAAAGTAACATTTTCCGGCAGTGGCCGATATCATTATCATCAGCAACAACAACAATGAAAGACAACCAAAAACATGATGGGAGTATGACCTATTTCCAGCATTTTGCTTGTCTTATCGTTGTTGACCGTATCGGTCGCTGAACTCTATTCATTCATTCATTCATTCAGTCAGTCGGAGATGCAAATGCTGCCTGCCTGGTTCGAAGATTCAATATAAACATCAACAACATTAGTGGATGCCCAAATGAAACTGAAACTGGGATTATCTGCTGAACAGGCAAAACAATGCCCGATGCATATGATAAGGTAGTCAGACAATCAAATTGTTGTTGACCACACTTACTTGTGATGATTTCCCAATGTTTGGATGCTGTTTTGCTTGCACAATATTCAATGAATGAAGGATAATGTCATTACGATTGAATTGCTCACTAAACTGAATGTCTAACGATTCAGCAACAAAAACATTGTGATCACACTGTGTGAGCATTGAGCGAATGCATGCATTGATTTTACGAACTATAGCTATGAGTGTGTTGTTGTTTTGTTGTCTGTTGTGAGTGTGTTGTGTGTTGGATCTTGTTCCAGCCAAACAAGGTTGGATTGGTTCCCATGGAACAGCGCGCACATTCCCTCCTGGCATATTTAGGCTGTAATGGAACAGTTCCAGTCTATTATTATGATGAGTAAAAAGAATTTCGGTTTGTTTTGGTGCAACCACATCCACCAATAATGCAACAACAAATGAAATCTAGCGTATGTTTTGATGGATGTTATGAATCATTTTTGAATTGATCAATTGCATTGTTTTTTTGCAGAGTTCGAAATCGGAATGTGTAAAAGTGGTTGTTCGATGTCGACCGATGTCGGACAAGGAGAAGGAGGAAAAAGAGTTGAAAGTGGTGGATGTGAATTGTGAACGCGGTACTATTCAATTGCATCGAGTACCGATGCCGCCCCCATCATGGCAACAGCAAACAACAGTCAACAACCATAATGATGATGATGATGTCAAGATTTATACATTTGATTCGGTGTACGATTGTGATTCGAAACAAGAAGAAATCTATGCCGATGTTTGTCATCCACTAGTCGAATCAGTTTTGAATGGTTTCAATGGCACTATCTTTGCCTATGGCCAAACTGGAACAGGCAAAACATATACGATGGAAGGAGTGGCCCATGATCCGGGGGTTATACCACGTTCCTTTATCCATATCTTTTCGCATATCGGTCGTTCATCGCATAAACAATTTCTGGTCCGCAGCTCATATCTAGGTTTGTTGGTCATGTTGTTTTGATTTTTGGTTGAAAATTTGGTTTGTTATCATTGCAGAGATTTATCAGGAAGAAATTCGAGATTTACTGTCGACAAACACCAACAAACGACTCGAACTGCGTGAACGTTCTGATATCGGTGTTTATGTAAAAGATTTGTCCTCGTTTGTATGCAAAAATGTGACCGAGATTGAACGCGTTCTGGCCAAAGGTCGGCAAAATCGAGCGGTCGGTGCGACCAATATGAACGAACATAGTTCTCGTTCGCATGCAATATTCATGATAACAGTGGAACATATCGAAAAAGACAGTTCGATGGCCACCGAACATGTCCGAGTGGGCAAATTGAATCTAGTCGATTTGGCTGGCAGTGAACGACAAATCAAAACGAAAACGGTCGGTCAACGGCAAAAGGAAGCGATCAAAATCAATCTATCACTTTCGGCATTGGGAAATGTCATTTCGGCATTGGTGGACGGACGATCCACCCATATACCTTACCGAGATTCGAAATTGACTCGAATTCTGCAGGACAGCCTCGGTGGTAATGCTCGTACGGTGATGATGGCCAACATTGGTCCGGCCGGCTATAACTATGAGGAAACATTGATTACATTGCGATATGCCAATCGGGCCAAAAACATCAAGAACAAACCACGTGTCAATGAAAATCCCAAGGATACCTTGTTGAAAGAGTTTCAGGCAGAAATCGATAGACTGCGTGCACAACTCGAGGAGAAACGTAAACAGAAATCGCGACCATCATCTTCGCTTACCGCGTCGACAACAGCGGCCGAGCAAATCGATGTGGAGGCTGTGCAAAAATTGCAAGCGAAAATCAAAGCTATGGAAAGTAAGATGCTGGTCGGCGGCAAAGACATTGTCGACCATACCAATGAACAGCAACGGCAATTGGAACAAAGAATGGCCCAGCTACGTGAGCAACGACAACGCGAAAGACAAATGTTGCGGCAATTGGAAGCACACGAAGAAGCGACACAAGAGGTGCGCGAAACATTCAGTTCGCTGCAACAGGAAGTCGAAATGAAACGCAAAAAGCTACGCAAAGTTGTCAAAGAATTTCAAGTAAGGGTTTGAATTGGTTTTGATTGATTAATAGTTTGGTTGGTTGTTTATATAGTCAGTCAACTCGGAAATCCGCGATCTGCATGAATCGCATTCGGATGATCGACGAGAATTGGAACGCATCTCTAGCGATCTGATTCGGGATCTGAAGCTGCGATATCTGATGATTGATAATTTCATTCCGGAATATGAAAAGACAAAATTTCTCCGCAAAGTTTACTACGACGATAATGATCAGGAATGGCATCTGAAAAGCGAATCAATCAATCAATCGATGATAATGAGCGAAGATGAACAATCACGACCTTGTACGGCATCATCAATCTATCCGGATCAGCAAAACGGCGAGAATTGTGCAAAAATGTTTGATTCTTATTTTTCCATTTCATTCAAGCGCAACGCAATCGATGAACTGGGTCTGTACATGCCCGAATCGACTACATCCAACTATATCCATCATGATGACGATGATGATGATGAGAGTGCCGAAGACGATGATAATGTACAAATCGAAATTTTGTAAGTCTATCTCATAGGTGTTAATGACATTATAATGTTTCATTTGTTGCTTCATTTCGATCCAACTATAGTGATTTGGTGGAAAGTGGCGGCACCGAAAGCAAGAATCGTGCAAAGACGGCCACCACCACTGCATTGCGGAATCGACATGAATCGACCAACGAATGGTCTAGCATTGGATATGATTGGAACCAAAGAACTGTTGGTCGTACACCACCTCGAATGCGGCGATCATTGACTGTGATGGATAACTATTTTGATGACGAAAATGAATGGCACGACAACGATGGCGGATCGATTGATCATATTGACAGTATCAACAGTTTTTTCGATATCAAACGTGCCAGCACACGTAAGCAATTTACCCGACAACAACAACAACAACAGCAGCAGCAGTTGAATTTAAACCAAAGACCGGACACCGCTTTTCCAAGAAGTCGAGGTTTGGTGCCCAAGTAAACCAAACGAAAGGAATGGGTGATACATTGGCCATGCTGATCATATTGGTTCTAGTCTATTATTCCGTTTTTCGAGATTTGTGGTCAGCCATTCGTCCACTTTGTTAGTGACTTGAATTTGGTGGCGGCGTCCGGTGAATGAAATTTAGTTTGTCGATCATTCTCAAATAAAGAATGTTATTTACTCATTGCTTTATTATAAATAGAGAGAGAGAGAGAGAGAGAGAATGAGTGCTGGTGTTAGGTGTTGGGCATGCATTTAGAAATCGAGTTCTTCATCCAGGCTCGAATCTGCCACTTGGGAGATTTCAACACCTTCATCGCCCATTTCTTCAAGATGTTCGCCACATAGTTCGCAATAAACATCTTTTTTGTTGACGACAATTCGATAGCATTGCTCGCATAATATAAACATGCATCTCTCATTGGGACAAGCCAGCATTTCTTCGCGTTCGTAAGCTTGATGACATCGGCTACATTTCAGCAACGGTGAAGCATTTGCACCAGCCAACAGCATATCCATGAAGTGGAAACCACCGTGGGCCTTATTGAGTCTTTCTTGTTCAATTTGTTGCATTGCTTTTCGACGAGCATAATATTGCCTAGTAGCTGCTGGATTGTTTTCGATATTCATGAGGGTATACATGCTGGTAGGGATAATAGTATGAATATCTATCAATATCTCAGCATGTTACTATGTTACTTACGCATCCTTTATCATTCGTTGAAACCAGATTTTATTGTAGAGATAGACAACACGTGAATGGCTTGTATTGGGAAAAAGGTGTGCACAAATGGCTCCACGGCTACGACTTATGTATGGCCGCATATATTTCCAAAGCAACAATAAAAAGAAAAAGACCGCCAGTCGCCGATACGGTTCCCAATCGATTTGCGATGGCGAGGGCAGACATTTTCGAATATCGAGACGAAATTTACGATATTCTAGCACAAACGTTTCGGTATCGAGAAAAGTATTTTTGCCCGATGCCTTGGTTCTATTAATGAATTGTAGAATGGAAGGAAATTGTTCGGGCAATAACAGATCGTAGATTAATGATAAGATTTTGCCCACTTGCGCAGTCACCGAATACATCATTATATCGAACAATATGAACATGAGGCAATAAAACATTAAAGCAAAATCGACGCCGAACGATTGGACTGCAGCATTCATTTCTTCGATCGTCAATATTGGATCGGTGCGTCGAACATACATGAATTGTTCGAATAGACCCAAAGGAAATAATGATTGTAGTCCGCCTTTGGCCACCATTTCTTCATCATAGGCAATCAATTTGTCGGTTATGTAGAAATTGTCGAATTCTCGACTACGTCTGAATTGATACATATAATAGAGGGGTCTATTGAAACAAACGGATAATATTAGTCTATTGATCAATGCAAAGTGTACAATGATAGTTACGGAAGGAATATCAATGCAAACACCGATATTACATAGAAATGGACCATGTAATTCACCAAACTGATTAAATATTGCAAATAGGAGTGTTTCTCGTAAACTTCGCCCAACGAATCGAATATGACCGATTTAATGGTTATGTTTGGCTGGGAACTTTGCCAATTGTAGTGATAATTTGATTGCAATCTCACTGTGAACCAACTGGCAATTTCTCTGCCAATTTTTTTCATCAGATTCACTACGAAATCCTTGACGGGAACTATGTCAGTAAGTGTATGGGTGAGTGAACAGTCATCATATTATCTATTCAACATATTACCGGCAACGTTATCGATAAACAGTTTGGGAATGGAAAATATTGGAACATAGCTGTGTATCCACACCAACCATTCGGCCACCTTTTCAATTGGTTTCAAAATAAATTCTTTCATGCCTAGTTGTGGAAATGTGATTAGTGATTAGTGAATAGTGATTAGTGAATAGTGATTAGTGAATAGTGATTAGTGATTATTATGCTTACGTTGGAGTAAATTTTGAAGGGATTGAGCGTACCATCTGATCCAATCGAGAAATGCTTTGAATGGATTGTCGAAAGTGAATCGGAAACTTTTTTCTCCTTGCGAATTGCGAAAACCGTAGGTGAACGCTTTTGCTTTGAAGCGTCCAGTTTTGCGAATATTGCATTTAATGCAAGCGGTTAATATTTTATAGTTTTTTTCGATATTATGGCGAGTGACAACATGGATTTGAAAGCCAATGGTACTGAGAATGGCACCGCGCAATAGAATCATCACACTGCGAGGAATCAGAATCAATGCAAACCCTTGTGCTTTGCTAGAAAATTGAGGCAATACTATGGTAACGATGCCCATCACTATCACTAACAACAATGTCAAGCTCTGAAATTTTTCAAACACATATACCTGAACGTAAAAATAGATCAAAGTATAGCTAACACCCATCCAAAACAAACAAAGACGTTTGGCAATGTCATTCTCTTTCGTATTCTCTTTCATCAATGCCGACAAAAACCGCAATTGATGCCTGAGGAATAGGTATTTCAGCAGATCAAGATAGCTGTCGAATCGACCTTTTTGTCCATCATCCAGATCGTGATCAAAATCGCGTGGCACAACATATCCAAGTTTTTCTTTTTCTTCCAATTGTTGTATTAGTCGTTGTTTTGCTTTCTTGACTTTGATTGCTTTCAATTTTCTAATATTATACCAGATACTCAGACGGCGAATCACTCGCAGAGGAACATTGATGAACGAACTTAGTATGGCACCCATTCTTTGTTTCGAAAAATAACAATACTGTTTCACTTCAACAGGCAAATATTCATTATTTATAATGCAATTGAAATAGTTCCAAATCGAATTCGATTAACCACAACAAAACTAATGAAAACATTCTAAATAACCGGCAGCAATGAGTTTTGTGAGAGAAGCAAGTCTTTTTAATTCTTCTCTGATTGGGAAATGTGGTTGCCATCAAATTGGACATTGCTATATGGCATTTCAATCATATTGATCATTCAGATTGAAACCATCCAAACGACAAGCAATTCAACAAAAAGAGATGTAAGTATTGTTAGTATTGTTTGGTTGTATTATTGTTTGAATGTTGAATTTGTTAATCAAACACAGGAAATCTGTGAAAGTTTACGCGATAATAGTGCAAACAAATTGAATATATTGACAGTGGGCAAAACAGCCAAACGACTAATATTGATAACAAACGATTTATATGTTTATGATATTCCAATCGATTCTTTGCACTCGGCTATTGATAAATTGTATCTTCATACTAAGCCAATACCAATGAAGCAGAAATATCCAGCTCTTTATCATGATGAAAAGTTTAAGGATATTAAGAATGAAATCTTCACAGCATTCATCATGACTGATCCGGACAGTGATTGGATTTGTCTAGTTACTGCAATGAGCGCCCATCAAAATGGTGTCAACTACGATATCGATAATTCGCAAGTAATGCAAGGAGGACACTATACTGGACATGATGATATTGTACTAATTTCAACAAGCGAATCATGTCAATATTATTCATTGAGGTCAGACAATAGTCTTTTAATCAATCGTTGGCAATGTATTGAGAGTAGACGTTTACGTCATACAGTACATATTAGTCCCAAATCTGATGATTCAGCCATATGTCATGATCAAACCAAAACTAAGATCACCGTAGAGAGGATAGGGCGGCACGGAATCAAATGTCGTTCGGGCATTCCGGTCCAATGGCCAATATTGAAAGGATTTGTGACTGATAACAAATTCTATTTATTTGGTCATTCATACATCTACATTTTCGATGAAGCAGTTTACAATAATCAAGGTGAAGAATATCCGGTGCAAAAAATTAGTTTCGATTCTTTCTTCAATTGTGCGGGTATTATTCCACCCAGTAATGTTATAAGCAAATCATGTAAGTAATAAATGGGACATTTTTTTGTCAATGAAATCAATTCATTTTTATTGTTTGCTTTTTCAAGATTTTTACTGGATAATGGTGGCAATTATATTGTTACTGGTGATATTATTGACAATATTGGGGTGTATAGTTGTGCCTCGTGGTCGTCGAAGAATGCGGTCATCATTTGTAAATGGAAAAACTGGTGGTTCCGGTTTCGAAGAGGGACGAAGTAAATTTAATTTAACAAAAATGTCGACAAATATTGCCACTACAAGAAGTGGTAAAAGTATGGCACAACTAATCAGCCGACCTGTTATGGTTAGCAGTCGTGGAAATCATCGATCATTAACCGGTGGATCAGCGCACGTAACGGCACATACTGGCATTGATCATGATAACAATGGTTACGCCAACACCACTAATCCGAATCTATTGAAACGTTCAGCAACACGAATTCCGAGCAACGGTCGTCGAGATGGTGAATCGAAAATAAATCTAACCACTTTAATAAAACATATTTCATAATTTTTTCCAATTTTGATTTTATAATTTAATAAATGTAGAGAAAATTACTTATGTGCCTATTTCGCTTGCATTGTAAGTTGACCAAAGATTATTCATTGCAATCCAAACAAACGAAAATTGTTAGTCATTAGCGAATTGTAATTTGTGAATAAACTACAATTGCCCTTAATTCAATTCAATTAAATCGAACTTTTCACTGATTGACAACAAAACAAATGAAAATATTTATAATGAACGATCCAAATGAATGTTTGGTGTGTTTATTCGCCTTTATTTTCGAAAGCAGTTGGAAAATGGCATTACCATCGAATATGATATTCCTTTATATCTTCAATTTTATTTTGATGACTATATCGGAAATCAGAACGGATAATGAAATGTCAACGACTGCAACACAAAAAGATGTAAGTATTATTAATTCTTTTTATTTTTGTTTTTTTTTTTGTATTTATATTTTTTGTATTTTCTGTACTTTTTGTATTTTTATCTTTGTAATATTTTTGTATTATTTCCCACTTCTTTATTAATACATTTGATATATTAATTATAAAACATTTCAT
>ERZ500997.170-NODE-170-length-18216-cov-7.499312_pt1 | contig 18216 bp, 21 predicted proteins | sample MGYA00248826_ERZ500997 | MGnify/ENA primary metagenome ERZ500997 (study PRJEB25958, sample SAMN03398524) | human skin metagenome | study: EMG produced TPA metagenomics assembly of the Human Skin Microbiome Metagenome (human skin metagenome) data set.
GGAATAATGATGATGATGATGATCAACAAAATGATAAACAACAACAACAACATGATTCAGTTGAAAAACAATCCAAAACAAAATTGACTAAACGAAAAAAATACAATAATACAAATCATCGCCATCATCATCATCGTCGTCATTCATCACAGCAACATTCACATCGACCACATCAAAGACATGCAGCCAATTTAAGAGAACGTAAACGTATGCAATCAATCAATGATGCATTCGAGGTATGTATTATCGATGATGATTTTTTTCTCACGGTTTTGGATCATTGGACCAAAAATAAAAATGAAAAAATGAAAATGTCTGTTTTTTTTACTGTTCACAGGGTCTTCGATCACGAATTCCAACATTGCCATATGAAAAACGTTTATCAAAAGTAGATACGCTTCGTTTAGCAATCGGTTACATAAGATTTTTGGCCGATCTTGTTCGAACTGGCGGTTTATCACAATCACCCACATCAAATTCAAACTCATCATCCTCTTCATCACCAAACAACAGTACAACGATATCAATGGTAACAGAATTTCATAATCGATATGGTCTTCATAGTCATCATTCAAATCCTTCACATCATCATCATCAACATTGTTGTCCACCTCCTATCAAAAAAATTCTAATAAAATCTCATTTTCCATTGGATCCATCATCCGATTCAAACACAACTCATAATGATGATGATGGAAATTGTCATGAACTACAAACTGAATTAATGCATTCATTATCATGGGAATCTGATGAAAATAAACGACCAGGATCATTACAACATGGTAATATTCTGATAGCCAAAGTATGGACGCCAGAAGATCCAAGAGATTCGACCATTATAATTAGTAATGACGAACATCATCCTTATCATCATCATCATCACCACCACCACCACCAACAACAACAACATTCCATGACCAATCAATGTTGCTAGACAAAAAAAAAATTCAAGCTCATTGCCATTATAAATAAATCAGGAAGTTTTTTTTTAACTTTTACAGAAACAAAAAAAAAGATTCATTTTTTATTCACTTTTTAACCATTTCTTTCTTTCTTTTTTGATTGATGAATCGATGGCCTAAATGTTCCAAAGAAAATTAATGCTTTTGTGTGGATGTGTGTGTGTGTGTTACAAATGTAATGATAGATTAGAAGGAAGGGCACACCTTTTTGTGGCTTTTCTTATTCGCATATATATTCAAAAAAAAGCCAATCAGTATAGAGAAATCAATCATTGACTGTAAATTTTAAATGAATGAATGATGAAAAGAAAATTTTTAAGCTTCCGAATCATACACTGTTGATGACAAGCAGAAACTTGATGAACTTTATATATGTGTTGTAAATCATTGATGCGTGAAAATCACATGCCGTTAGTGTGTGAAGTGTGATTAAATCAAAAACAATAACAACAACAACAAAAAGTCCCTTAGACTTGAATTAGAAACGGAAGAGAGAACTATTTCTATTAATTTAGAACTTTGAAAATTTGTTTATTTTTTTTTGCACAGAAACAACACTTACCAATGAAACTGCAATTCAAATTCTGACAATTAAAATGAAATTATATTCTTACTTCGTAGTGAAGAAAGGAAATGGGTTTGGATAGATGATAAAAACAAACAAAAAAAAAAGTAATTTGAGAAAAAAAATCGATTAATATGAATGAATCTTGTGGGTTAGGTATACAAAGATATTATAAAACGACTGGGATGACCACCAATAAGAGATTTTTGTGTGATAAAAAGAAAAATGAATTTATTGTCTGACCAAGTTGCCAAATAGGAAATCTAGTCTTGATCCAGGATTCGAATTCTACGCATCATCCATTTCATCAATTACATCAAATCCTTCTTCATCGTCGTCATCGTCGTCGTCTTCATCTTCATCATTATCATCATCGAATGGTGCATCTAATTGTTCAATGGTTTCCATTTCTTCTTCTTCGGTATCATCATCTTCGATTATAATTACTTTCTTTTTTTTCTTTGTGTTTTTCACTTTATTATCAGCGTTATTTAATGGCTCATTTTTTGCATTCATCGGTTTTTTAATAGGTTTTGATCGCGTTTGATGTGATTGTTGTGCAATGATTGAAGCAGCTGCTGCAGCGGCAGCTCTACGTTGTCTATATCCGGCAAATATAGGCGGTGTTTGATCAACATCATCTATTACAAGCGTTTTTTCAATCGCATTCAAATCATCACCATTCTTATCAGTTTTTTCGGTTACAGATTTTTTCGATTTATTTTTTGTTTGGATTTCTTTTGTATCTGATTTTGTTTCTGTTTCTGTTTGAACGACTTGGCCAACATTGTTGTTTTTCATTTTAGATACACCTTTATTTTTCATTTCTGGAAGCTCGGGCTGTGTTCCTGTATTATTATCATTGGAATTAATGATGGTAGCAGGAGCAACAACAGTTTCAGGATTTTCTTTAATTTTCTTCATTTGACTATTCTCTTTCAAAGTTTTATCGTCAGCTGGCCGTTTGTTTCCGGCCACTTTTTCAACAGTTATTTTGTCTTCAGATGATTTTTTCGCTTGGACAACAGGTTTGATAGATGTTCCCGAAGGTTGTGTTGCTTTATTTTTCTTGGTAAAAAAATCTACTACGACGCGATCCAAAATAGAATCCATTAATTTTTTAATCTCAGTTGGTACTTTTTCACTCGAAATATTATTAGATACGGTTTGTGATGATTGTGAATCCGTACACGGTTTACCTTTGTTTTTCTGTTCAAGTAATCTTTGCCTGAATTGTTCATGAATGAATTGACGTACGTATGGCGATTTCTTGAATTGTTCCATCCGTTTTTCATTGAATTTGTTATAAAAATCCACATTCTTTTTCATGTATTTCTATGAAAGATAATGAAATAACGTTTGATAAAGCGTTTGATTCATTAGAGGACAGACTAACCTGATAAAGTACAAGATGTCGTTCAGAACGAAGATGATCTTGTCCTTGCTGATTTGTAGGCAAAAATTTTGAACACAAATCACAATAGAAAGATATAAGTGGGTAGAAAAATTCGGTTCCTACAATAAAAACATTTAAAAAATTATAATTATCAATCAAAAGTAGATTGACCAAAAGTACCTAAAAATTGTTCCTTATCACAGTCGACCGATTGACTGGAAATGTTAGAAACAGTCGACGATGTTGATGATGAATGTTTCAAAGGATTAAAATCAGATTGTACAGATGTTTCATTTGCATTGATTCGTTCTTCTGCTTTTCGTATGATTTGAAAATCTGATGAACCTAATTTACTAAAATGACGATCAGTATGTAAATGCTTCAAATACATAGATTCTGTTTTGAAAAACAGATGACACAAATTACACCAATGAAAATGTGTGAATGTATCATCAAAATCCTTTTGAGTTAATCTATGTGATCCGTATAAATTTATTACTGATACTGGTGAAGGTTCTCGACGTCTTGATGATACTTGATGACTTCTACTACTGGTACTAACCCTTGATGGAGAAGTTCGGCTCTTAATGGGCGATTGATCGGAATGTTTTTTTGTCGATTCGGACTTTGATGACTTGGATGGCGAATCGTTTGATTTTGCTGATGATGATGTTGTTGTCGAAGACGATGTAGCAGGTTTTGTCGTTGTCACTGCAGCATTTTGAGTGTCGCTTTTTTTTGGTGTCACTGCAGCATTTTGTGTGTCGCTTTTTTTGGGTATTTTATAATTTTTCATTTCATGAGTTTTCGAATCGGATTTCGAAGCAGAATTCACACTAGAGTTGCTGACTGTTTTTTGTGATTTTTCATCGGTGGTACTTGATATTGGCTGCTTAGAACCATCACTGATTGATGATTTTTTGTCTGTTTCTTTGGATTTCGACACAGTAGTTGTTTCCGTATTAGTCGTAGGTTTCTTGGTTTCAGTAATTATGGGTTTCTTTTTCGATGCTTCCGAAGATGATGGAGTTTTAGTTGCCGTTCCAGATTTAGAGCTAGTTGATTTAGTTGCTGATGAATCCTGCGGTCGATTTCGTTTCAGTGATGAGGATCGATCGGATGAACTGGCATGGCTTTTAGTTCGATTATTATCTAGACGTTTTTCTAATTCTTTAATTCGCTCTTCAAGTATTTTCACATCATTATCTTTAGAGTGAGTTTTCGTTGACGAAGAATTCGTTGACGATGTACGATGTTTATTTTGAGACTTTTAAAGAGTAATTTATTTTAAATGAAAGTTGTTTTTCTAGGATTTCAAAATAAATTACCTCTTTCGGTGTTGAAGATGAAGTTGTTGGTTTCTTTGCATGTGAATCACTCGAACGGGAATGCTTAAAACGATCGTGATCGTCACGACCACCACTTTTGCGAATTGCAGATCGTTCTGACAGCGAAGAGTTACGATGATTAGATGATGATGATTTCCTAAATCTGTTTCCCGTGAGTTATGGTTATTTATTAAGTGATGAAAAGTTTTTTCAACTAAATTACCTGTTGGGGGTACGACTACGGCTACGACTTTTAATTGAATTTCGAGTCGAATTACGATGGCGATCGGCTGAAATATCCCTTTGACGATAAGATGTACCATAAGTTGATGAATATGTTGATCCATATGTTTGGTTTTCTTCGTAACCATCATGGTATCGATGGTCATTGTATTCTTGATTATAGCTATCGTTATGAATCTGTGGTAATGGTGGTTGATAACAATCACCACTGCTATCAACTGCCGATGATCGGCCATAATATTCCGAAGTTACTTGTGACGGCGATTGAGTGAACTTGCGTGCATTTCGATGATAATGATTATTCAAAGTAGAATTGGCCATGTTTTCATTATTACCATCATCATAGTATGAAGTATCATATGAATATGATGATTGTATTGTATATGATGGCTTTGGCTGTTGTGTTTGGTTCAAATAGGGATCCCCTAAAGATTGTGAAGCTGGCTGATGGCCTTGATTAATACTTGGAGTAGATGGAATCTGTGGCAGCGGTGGCGGCGCTGGAACAGATTTTGCCTGCGATTCCATATCAAGATAATCATTGAATCGTTTGTATTCAACGCTTGTAAGTGATGCATAGAATTTCTTCTGCTGTTCAGGTGATGACATAACAAGAAAACGATTAAATTCGTTGAATCGCTTCAATTCATCTTGTGTGAAATATTTTTCCAATGTTCTCGATGTTGTGGATGCCGATGATGAAGGGATGGCTGTTGTTGTTGCCGATGTATGTGCATCGCCAATACGGGAATCGTAATAATTCTGGTTACCGGTTGAAATTTTCATATTCATCGGAATGTCCATTGGAGGAGGCTGTGCAGATGATACGGGCGGGCCACCGTAAATTGATCGATGATCCATCATCATCGTCGCTGATGATGCTGATGAACCATAATCATGATGACCATCACCTATAGCAGTTCCATTATTATTACCTACATGACTATAATCCAATGATGTTGGTGTTCCCATTAAAGGTGAGTCAGATGGTATTAATGAACGTCCAGATCGATTTGAGTTCGGATTTATCGAAACAGGAGAACCGGCATATACCTGACCCATACCAAGTGAATGATGACCACCGCCGCTAACCATTCCAGTAGCTTGATGACGAATGTGTCGATCCCTTGAAGAGGATGGATATTTCTTGTAATAATCATCCATTTTCGAAAAACTTAATATCAATTAGTGATTTGAGTGAATTTTGATTTTCAATATATTAATGTAAACCGGCAAAAAAAATAAAGAAATTTCAATCTATGAATATATATGGGGAAACAGAAATTCGCTTGTTTAGCATTACGGAAAAAAATCAAACAAACTTCTTTTTTCCTCAAAAGAAAATCAATTCTTTTTTAACACGTTTTTGTTTTGATGAATTAGAATGCTATCAACAACAACAACAACAAAAAATTCAATCATTAGATCTGAATTTTTAGCAAATAAAACAATGAAGAATTTTATTTCGGCTCAATTCTCAGATATACAGATGAGAATGAAAAGAGCACACAAAGAGCATGAATTTTTTGCACAAGCGCACTGTGAAGAATTTTGTCGGATACGGCAAACAATTGTATACACGGTGGATACATATTTTTACATTCACAATGTGTACATGATAATGAAAAATATGTATCCATTTATCGGTCTGATATGTTGATATGTATCAAAATTGTCATTCTCAAATAATATAAACAAACTTACAAAAAAACTTTCAATATGGAATCTGATAATGTAATTAATTTCGATACAAATTCATCAATAACAACGAAAACTACAAAAACTATCAATAAACAACGAACTCGAAATAAATCTACGGCTACTCGATCAAAAGTTAAAAAGAAAAAAACAACAACTACGGAAAATTTATCATCAGATGAACAATCAAATTCAAATGCAATTTCAATATCCGATTTCAGTGAACAACAATCATCATCATCATCTTCATCATCATCGTCTTGTATGACATTGTTTCAAGAACAACAGCAGATAACCAATGATGAATCGACAAATCATCAATTATTGAGTGATAATTCTCATTGTTCAAATTCTTTCTTCATAGTGGCCGATGTTCCGAGAAAAAAATCTTCAGATTCGAATTCTAACGAAAGAACATTTTGTCAAGGATGTGGCCTTATACGACGTATTAGAAAAATGTATCGTCTAAAGTTGATTCATATTGACGAATCTGACACCTCGCAACCTAAAACCAAAGTTGACCTATACATCTGTCGTGATTGCGGATTCTATAATCATAAAACAAAAACATTCGAATATTATTGGTTATCTGATGTTGAAGAATCCGATATTGAAATTGATGAAAACTGTGAAGAAATAGATATACCAACGGCAGATGGCGATTATTGTGATTCAAATGATAATGAAATTGTTCATAATGATGCTGAAATTATTGTTACACATCATTCTTCTTTACAAAATACTAATGTTTCCAATGACGATGATGATGATGATGAAAAAGAATCAATAAATTCACAATCATCCGATGGTAGTCAAAATAGTGAAACATTTTATCCAATCGATTCTTGCCAATATGTATGATGATTTTGATTTGATAATAATTTTCATCTCAGTTAAATATCAATGTACATGTTGGATATTGTGATGCGCAGTGCATATACACATTTTTGTCCTTGCCATTTTCACATTACCTACACATTTTTATATCCTTCTTGATGTAAAGAAAAAAAAAATCCTGTTAAAGATTTTAATTTAATCAAATAAACATAACCGAAAAGAATTTAAATCCAAATATATAGATTTCCTGCTCAATTTTCAGGAGAAACACATCATCATTCATTCTAATTGTTTGTTTGACCATTCCTTTAAATATTATATTCAATGAATCATATTATTTTTCCAAATAAATTAGCATTAAGAAAATGATTGATACTCAAAGGATATATCATCATCATCATCATCATCAATGTGGTTGCGGTATTGAATTGCTTAAACATGCAGCCATTTCGATCGAGTAATTATCATATATTTTCATTAAAACATTATTCTTATGTTTGATTTCATTTTGTTAGGAAAAAGAATTTGTCAGATCAATCACCAAAAGAAATTATGATGACAAACAACAATGGTGATCGAATTATTGATGGATTATTTTGGCTTAAAAATGCTGCCATATTTATGATCAAGTAAGATTTTATCTGTTCGGTTACAAAAAAAACTAAATGAAATTCCTAATTACAATTATTTATAGTTATGGTCGCATTGAATCCGATTCGAATGATTGTTTATTTCGATCATCATCACAATCAATTGCAAGTGAAGTTGAAATTGATGATCCAGATCATCAAAAATTTGATGATTCAATGCCTAAATATTATGATGTTTGTGTCGAAAGTATTAACAAAGATGAAAAGCTTTCTGTATCAACCAATTCGATATCAAATTTTGTTGATTGTTCTCATAAATCCACAGTGAATAGCCTTTATAATGATCATGCCTATGCTAAAAGCCATTGTTTCAAATGTAATCATCGAAGAGAAAGAAAAATTTCATCCAAGCAAATACGATTTCAAACATTGCTTAAAACTAAATGGAAACAAAATCAAAGACAACAATAACAAATATTACGAATAATAGATCATCTTTATTTTATTTTAATAAAAAAAAATGGAAAAAAAAATTCAAATTTTCAACAAAAATACAAACAATTGCACACATTTTCAACAATTTTAACAAAAATATAATGACAAGAATTAAATTCTAATAATTTTACGATTTGTCAACAACCGGTTTATCTGATGAACATTGCATCGGAATTTGTGTTGAAATATTTATTTCATTGCCATTTTGTGTTGGAGAGCGAACATTGGCTAAATGTTTAAGTTTCTTTTCTTGCTGTCTTCGTCGTTTTTCAGCCAATTTTTTGGTCAATCGTTCATGAATTTGTATTATCCGTTCAGTATCCCGTAACAATACAGATTTAGGTGATAATTGGAATTTACCCATTGTAATTGCGTAGCTGGTTTAATCGAAAATAAGCAGAAAAATTATTGCGATAAATTCGAAAATGACTCAATCATATAACAATATCACGCGCGTGAATTTGTCAGCAACTCAAACAGTCATAATTATACGTACTTTATGAATAAACTTGAATTTCTTGATAATTTTTCGAATTTCAACATCAAAATACTCAATTCCATCAGATTAGGCTAATTTGTATGATCAATTATTACAATGTCGGCATCAAATAGTGTTGAATTTCCTAACTTTTTGCTAATCTTAATACGTCAGTAAGTTTTTCAATTGTTGATTGATGTTTTAAAATGTAAGGATACTAAAAAATAAAAAATTTAGCGGCGAAACTGATGAAAATAATCAAGCCATTATACAAGGACAAAAAGACACGAAACTAAATGAAACTGGACGCAAGCAGTCAAAGTCATTGGGTGAAAATTTTAATTCAACTGAATTGACTCGTATTTATTCATCCGATTTATCTCGTGCTTATGACACATGTTCGATATTGCTATCGGATCATTCTGAATCTATCATCACTGATCCCTTATTACGAGAACGTTCATTTGGAGAGATTGAAGGTCGTCCATTAAAAGATTTGATTGCTGCAGCTCGAGAAGCTGGTTTATCAACACCAGAATACATAGCAAAAGGTGGTGAATCTTTGGTTGATGTTCGAAAACGTGTCATTCGATTTTTGGAGGAAAAAATTCTGGCCTCTGTTATTCCAGATGAGCGAATATTAATCGTATCACATGGTGGTATCATACGACAGATGATCGAATTCCTTGCAGAATTTTTACCGAAAAATATGAATTCTCCCCAATTCGATCGAAAGAAAAATCTAATTCCGCCTAACACATCAGTTACCGAATTCAAGATATTTTTTTGTCCATCAAAACGTCAAATCCAATCGATCGAATGTATGCGTTTGCATGATATCGAGCATTTAGACGAGAAAACTCAGCAAAATGCTTTAAATCAACCGCAGGTGAATGCTAAAGTTGCAATATAGTTTAATCTATCATTAATATTTCTAATCAATTAAAAACATTTGAACCGAGTTCTTCTAATTCTTGTGCTGTATAACCTAGTTCATTGATAAGAATTTCACGCGATTGTGATTCACATTGTCCATCTGTATCCATAAAGCCTTCACGATTTCCTATGGCTGGTGTTCGTGAAAATCGAGGTGCAGGATTCGGATAACCGGTATTCGGATCATAAGATTTACGTATACGATTGTGTTCATTATGTGTAACCTCTTCCATATCCAATACAGGCGTTACGCAAGCATCGGTTCGATCGAATTCCTTAGCCCATTCATCCCTTGTTTTTGTTTTGAATTTTTTACCAATCTCTTCAGCCATTTCAGGCCAATAATCATAATCGAATCGATTAAAACATTCTTCCTCAAAACCGAGCGTTTTCAACAGGTTTTGATAGAATTTTTCTTCCAACGAACCGACAGCCATAAATTTTCCGTCTGCACATTCGTAGCAGCGATAAAATGGTGAACCAAAATCTAACGTGTTTTGTCCACGTTTTGGCCAATTTGGCCACAACAATTCTTTTTGTTTCAAAGATTCCCACAGAAAACTACCGAGATAACCCACACCTTCAGTCATACTATGGTCGATTATTTGTCCTTTTCCAGAACTGTTGCGTTCGTAAAGTGCCATAGCTATTGCCATTGCACAAAGTATCGAACCACCACCAATATCACCTATTAAATTTATTGGTCCGATAGGTGGTCGATCATTGTAACCAAAACGAGACATAACACCTGAAAGACCTAGAAAATTGATATCATGTGAAGCTTTTCGAGCCATAGGTCCTGTTTGACCATAGCCGGATAATCTGGTATATATTAAACGAGGATTTTGCTGACAAAGTCGTTCAGGTCCAAGTTCAAGTCTTTCCAAAACTCCAGGTCGAAATGGGTCTATGAGGACATCGGATTTTTCGGTTAAACGTTGTAATATTTCCGAACCTTTTGGATGTTTTAGATTCAAGTACATGGATTCTTTTTGTCGTGAAAACATTGAGCCATTTGTGTTGTCAAGCTTCAGGGTAAATTACTTAAAAATGAAAATTTTATTTTTAAAAATCAATATCAAAACTTACATTGTCGACCCGAATGACTCGAGCACCGAAATCTGATAATATTAGACCTAGAAACGGAGCAGGAGCTAAGCCAACTAATTCGACAACTTTTACACCTTTTAACGGAGCCGTCATTTTGATGAATAAATTTTGCTAGGATAAATTGAAATTGAAGAAAAACATTTGTACCATAAAATGATGAGAAAAACATTTGTACCGTAAAATGATAAGAAAAAAAAATCTAATCTGTAAATATTTCCAGAAACTTTCTCATGAGCTTGATTATTTTTATGATTCGGATGCTAAAATTCTGACGAATGGATAACAATTGTACATTTGAAGATCCTAGCGAACAAATTTTCTTTGTTGAAGATATCTGGTATTATCTTTTTCTAATTCCCTCATCGTTTATAGCTACAGTATTTTTCGTATTTTTGGCATGGATGGGATTTCAAATGTTTGTCAATAACTAGTCAAAATGTCACTTCCAAATTGTTATTCATTTTATCGACAACATTATAATCATTGCCATAAATGGTTACAAATGCAAGGATATCAAGGTTTGGCTGTTATTGATCAAGTTTTTCCTAATCCCAATATTGTCACCGATAGCCAACCAATCGATAATATCAATAACAGTGATGAAATTGATTCAGAATATCTAAAAGCATTGGAAATAACACGCCGACATCAACGAAAACTTAAAAATCAACGTCAACAAGAAAATTCCGATAATAATTTTACTGATTATGTCGACATTAGTCAAACCGAATCATATTCAATTCGATCAAAAGCTCCTGATTGTAATAGTAATCCTGATGATGATTCTGAAGAATCAACAATACATGATCAATATCAACAACTGTTTCGAATACAATCTAACAAGACAAAAATGCAACAATATGCACGAGTTTACAATGATAATGATGAATCATTTGAATTGAAAAATTTAATCGAAATGGAAAATAATTTACAATTTAATTTTGAAAAATATTGTGATCGTCATCAGCCATCATTTTGGCCCGTTCTTCCAATCCGAATACAATGGTCTTCAATTCAGTGAAAAACACAAACAACAGATGGCAGATTATTATTCTTCCTCGAAACTATCATTGATTCTGGTTGTTGAAGCAAATTTTGTAAAATTTATTAATTTTGATTAAATTTAATTATCATATGATCGTTGTTTGATTAAAGTGTCATCAATTATTATAAAAATTTTGAAGAAAATTAAAAATCCAAATTTCAAATTAAAATGAAAGCGCGAAAAACAAAAATCATATGTATGTATTATTCATCTTTTGGGTAAATCAAATCAAATTAGGCAAATGAATGTTGAATCTGTCAGTTTGTTGTTTTGTTTTTTGGCCATGATTTTAACTTGGGCGTTTATTCAACTATTATTTACTGTTATATTTAGGATACTTGAATGACTTATTAAATAAATCAATGATCATGATCAATGTCATGGGCGTTTCTAATTCTATATGATCAAAGCAAAAACAAATGTTTTTCCTGATGACGCCTAATGATTTATCATTTGTTAATCTTTGTGACACTGTAGCAATTTTTTGATATGAGATTCTTACACCAGAATCCATGTAATCAGTCCTTTTATTCTTGACTAAAAGTTAGTTTTAGGTTAGGTTAGGTTTGTCGGGTCAACCGTTTGACAACATTCATAGCATTCGATTATATCAACCGGTTTGATAAAATGTGTTAAAAGTTATATCATATCATCACCTCAAAAATCTATGAAAATCAAGATCATAATGTTCAGATAACAATGTTCAAAACATAATCTTATGAATATTTTCAACTTTTTTTTGTGGATATTTTTGTTCTTTTGCTGTTTTTGTTTTTTCGCCATTTTCGTTCAATTTAATCATGAAATTTCCTATGAGGTTTCACATATATAGGTTTTCATTTCCCTCATTCATTCATTCAGTTTTTGAATCATCAATTTCAGACGTTTTTTTTTCATTCGTATATTGCGAAAAAAATGCAATTTTTATTTGGACTTATGATTGCGTGATTGACAAGTAAATCTGTCCAAATACTTGTTTTTTTGTTTTGTTTTCTCGTTTCTCTTTTTCTATTCTATTAAAAATAATCACTATACACAAATGTGAATTCTCTCCATTCGCACACAGACACACATGATGATCATGGTAATCGTTGGCGGGAATATATAAAATGAAAATAAAAAAGAAAATATCCAAGTTTTTTTTATTTTCCTTTTGTATGTTGTTGAAGTTAGATGTATGTGTTTTTTGTTTAACAAAATTGTTCAACAATCCTCAATCCAATCCTTATGATGATCAAAAAAGAAATGTACATAAAGCTCCCATAGAGACAGTATACTGATTGTTTGTCGTTATGGATGCCATAGATCTATAGTAACAATCAAGCTAAAACAGCAAACGATCCTATGTGTGTTCAACTATGATATTTTTTTTTTCTTCCTCTTGTTTAGTTTTTTCTTATTTTCCTTTTCCATTGCATTTTCATATAATAATCTGCTATGGCATAGAGCCCCATGGTGAGGTTAGGAGATAAATTGGATGGGATCTCACATTGCTCTTTCTCGTTCTATGTGTGCTGTTTTATGTTGTGATTCACTTCAATAGCATTTTTGGTTGGCTGGTTGACGAGTCTCATGATGATGATGATGGTGACGACCAACGAACCAAACGATAATTGAGTTGCGAGAAACGAAAAACAGAGAAAGCAGAGAGAGAAAAAGATTCCCTGTATTTATGCATTGAAAATGGCGACGTCGCATACATCCAGTTTTCCGTTCAGTTCCGAAAAAAAAGTATATTTAAACGAATGCACCAATGGCTTTTTCAATTCGTTCAAAAATATAATGTTTTCGAACGAAACATTGTGTATGTGGACTTATATTTACGAAGCAAACGAACCGATCCCAATTTTGATGATAATGCCTTTGTACAATGGCAATGTATAGTTTAATGTGTGCTTGCATGACTGCTGGTTTTTTTGTTGTCGTTGTTGTTAAGTTTGTTTTTTTATATGGGAGGGAGAAAATGAAATAGTTTGCCTGTCTATGTTTGTCGATTGATGTGGATGATTGGATGGTGGATGGCTGCATTTGCTTCAAATGAATGAAATGAAATGATGATAGTCGATCCTCTCTCATCATCATCGTATTTTTGTTGTTTATAAACGGAACGAATTGTATATACAACAACAACAAGAGAGTATTTCCAAATGGGGGCTTTGTATCCAATTCAATATTATAGATAGCCATCAGCGAAGGGCCGGTTTTTATAATAATATTTTGCTCCCAATTTCCAGACACATTGACTATGCGTAGGTTCTATGGTATTATTAATGAATCCGGCCAGGAGCTTTTTACATTATATTTCGAAAGAGAATGAATGAATGTGGCTTTTTTTTCCCTCATATTCCCTCGTCAATGAAATATACAGAATTTTCGTATTTAATTGAAGAACGATTAAGATACACACACAAACACATACAAAAAAAGCCCTTGTCTATTTATTTGTATGTGAATATAAGCAGCTTACAATTTTCAGTTGATTTGTATTCGACATTCGTAAAAAAAAAACAAAACACGCAGCCGTCGAAAGAATGGAAAAAGTTTTATTTTTCAGTATTTTTTCTGTGTGTGTGTGTGTGTTTGGCAGGGCTTCACATTTTCCAGTTCAAACACAACAGCCATTTCGCTCTATCGTCGTGGTTTTTTTTTCGATTCAATAATGATGATGGCGTACTGTGAATGATGAAGAACTTCGAAACACGATTACGATGATGATGATGGTCGTAACGAAAAACAAGCATTGAAAAAAAGGTTTTATTTTTCTGCCATCAAAGATTTCGTCATTTTCTATACAAAATAAAATAAAAAAAATGTATGCATACACTATGATGGAAAAAACGCAAAATATTACAGCAAGCAAAATAAAAGAGCCGTAAAGTCGTATGATTGCGACTAAATGATAGATAATCAAAATTTGAAAAAAATACAGACCTAGACAAAACAAACAACAACAGATATGAATGAATTTGAACCATATCAGGTTTTTTTTTGTTTATTCCTAATGAACGATATATGACAGAAATATAATGCTAATAAATATGATTTTCTTAATAGAACAGCTGGACATTTGGAAAAAAAAATTTCAACAACTAAAAAAAAAGGAAAAAAATTGATTGACACAATCATCATATGGTAAAATAAAAAGGAAATGACAGTGAAAAAAAATCCATCCCTATTCAAAAACAAAAATTTTCTTGGCGCCATTAAATTTGAATTCTCATCATCATCATCATCATTATATAATCGCCATCTGTTTTTTGTTTTGTTTCTTTATCAACTCACAATTGATAGCTTTTTGTTGAATCTTTTTTTGTTGTTGTTTTTGTTGTTGTTATATAAACGTGTGTCTCAACGTGCATGTTTCTGTTATGTAATGTTTTTTTTCTTCATATAATGGTATATATCGCCACCGTTAAACGGATAGTGTGGTTAAAAAGAAAAAAAATTTTTTTTTTCTTCTTTTTCAAAATAATAATATATTACTTTGACTAATAATTGAACAGACGACAACGAAATGAAGACCAAAAAAATAAAAAAATAAAAGTGGATAAACTATTTTTTTTCTTTATATTCAACATAACCAGAAAAAAAACAGAATGAAGAATCGACTGATGTGAAATGAAGAAAATGATGCCCGGCGACATGCTTTCTGTGTTGTATTTACAACACACGTGTGCACATGTCGATCAAATCATCAATGTTTATTTTTTCTACTATATTCAAATCTTATTGTCCGGAAAGATGTTAAATTTGTTTCAAGAATCTTCAGATTGGATAATGATTATGATGGAGATTTCAATATACAAATCGGCTATAGGAAATTGAATGAAATATTAATTTAATACGAACGACATCTATACTTGGATACTAAATAAAAATGTAACTTTCAGGTTCATTCATTCATTCTTTTTTCTTTTCGTTCACTCACTCACACTATCTCTATCAAATCGATTCGATCGATGGTGTGTGTGTGTATGGGGGGGGGATAAACTTGTAAACCTCCTAAATAAATTCAAATTTTTACTGTGATTATTAGCGCGAAATTTTTTTTTTACTGTTTTTTTTTGCTCGCTGTATGTTTGATTTGGATTTTTAGTTTGGAAAAGTTTGTTTTTATTATTTTTTTTTTTACCTGTTCGAATTTCATTCACTTGTCCTGAATTCTTGATGTTTGTTTGTTTTTAAATTGGAAAAGTTTATACAAGTGTGGGTGTATTATCTTTGTTTTCTGTATATCTACAAAACAAAGATCAATGATCAATGATCAATAATCAAAGTCGAATATATTCGTGATGATTATTTCATTTACGTCATTTTCATATAATACGATTATTATCATTGATAAATTAGATCTTATTTTGATTTTTTTTTCTGTCATAATCGTTTTACAAAAATATTCCGGAACTTGTCAAATTCAATAATTGAATGGAATTCAATAGTTGTTAATCATGGCAAAGAATAACATAGTTTGCATAGTTTTTTTTCAAAGATTTATTTTTGATTTTATCCCATTGACCGTTACTAATTTTATTCCACAAGTATTCTTTCCATCGATAATTATATTTTTTTGATATTCCAGAAAAACAGTGTTTTCACCGCTATTCTTATTCTGATCGATATGGGAGCTATGGAAAAACTCATTTCATGGCTATGGCCATTTTCATTGTGACTATGGCCAAACACAGATTATTGAGAGTGTGTTATAAAAGTTTCATTTTAAAAAACCAACGCATAAAGCATTTTTTTTTTTGTTCTTCTCAACATTGTGTTGTGTTCATATAACGTATTTTCGATATCCTGTCCGCATGCGTAAATCTGATGCGTGATTTTTGGTGGGGCACAATCTTTTGCATTTATTTATGCAGTAAAAAACGAGAATTTTTTCGTTTAGCTCTTTTCAAAGTAATGGAAAAAAAAATAACGCATGCGTATTCGATAAAAATGTTGGCCTTTTACGAACATTTGCTGCCATTGCACAAAAGCAAATGCATACATTGCATGTTATATTGGTGAGTTTCAATCTCTTGTCGTTGTCGTTGCCAACATATCAATTTTTTTTTTCGTTGTGTTGTTTTGTGCGGAGTTTTTTTTCTCATATCTTTCTAACAAAAACTATTCATTCGTTTTTTTGTCGATTGCTCGCTTTGATCATCATCATCATTATTATCATCGTTGGCTGTGTTGTTTCATCAAAAGCCACACAAACACTGCTGGACTGGTGTGATTAAAGTAAAGTTTTTATACGACAACAACCAACACAAAAAAAAACTGCTCCACAACAACAACAACAACAACAGCATTTGATTCAAGTCTCGATACACAATTTTTTTTACACAAACGGAGACAGAGACATAAAACTACGGTGGTATCGGCTTGGCCATCATCAAAATACCTAAATATTATTCCTATTTGAACATAACCATATTGAGTTTCTGAAAATCGAGATTCGATTCTTGAAATTTATTTTTGTTTGTTTTGGATCGCGTTGTACCATCATCAATATCAACATCATCATCGTTGTCATCGTCGTGATCAATTGCATTCGGTGTCCTCATTGCCCATTTTTGTGATTGGAAAATTCAATCACAAATCCATTTTTTTCTGTATTGAAAACACTGTAATAATCTGATAATCAGGAAGACGGCCAAATGGTTGAACCATCAGATTCGAGTTTGGCATTCTTCCAAAAAGCATCGCCAAAACAATGGCGTTTTGTATATGAGCTTCGTCGTGATGCTATCAAATTGAAGGCCGATCAACGGTCATTTAAAAAAGGTGGACCAGAAGAATTCATCAAATTAGATACATGGTAAGTTTTGTTTTTGTTTGTTTGTTTGTTATTACGCATTTGAATACAATGAAATAAACTCTTTACATTTCGTTGATGATGTTCGTTTGCCATTATTTTTTTTTATTTCAATACCATAATCAATAATCTAAAATGTCACCATCAGCCACGTTGTTTTATACTAAAAAATAAATAATTGTTGATATGATAATAAAATATAAAATGATACATTGATCAACTAATCAAATTCCATCATAATTATCGTTTTGGTTCGCGCCAAATAATGATAAAAAAATTTAAATTTTTTCCCCTTCTATTTCTTGCCCGTCATCATCATCATCTGTTAGTAATAATAATAATAATAATAATAGTGTAACGATTGGCAACAGCATCAACATCAACAATATTCGAACGCATTCGACCGACCGGCAGATAGACACAGACATACCAACAAAATAATAACAACAACAACAACGCATAACATAACATAACGTGGCTCCTAAAAAAAGAATCGAATGAAAAAAATGAACATTAAATGTCAGTCATAATATATTTTAGAAAAAGAGAAAGAGATCCGCACATAACATTAATCATTCAGGAACTACTAATGAATGAATGAATGAATGAATGACGGTCACTGCCAAAGATTAATTTTTATAACGGCAATGTCCTTTGACTGACATAATAATAATAATAACTAATTTTTTCCTAATATCTAGGTTTTCATTCACAATAATTTTCTTTG
>ERZ500997.171-NODE-171-length-18191-cov-5.929532_pt1 | contig 18191 bp, 12 predicted proteins | sample MGYA00248826_ERZ500997 | MGnify/ENA primary metagenome ERZ500997 (study PRJEB25958, sample SAMN03398524) | human skin metagenome | study: EMG produced TPA metagenomics assembly of the Human Skin Microbiome Metagenome (human skin metagenome) data set.
AAACAATTAGAATAATGAAAATAATTTTGAAATGATAAGATATAATTTTTTTTCTGACAAATGTTATATTTTTGGATGATCTGTATGTACACAAAACAAACAAACAAAATAGGAAAGGGAAAATTATTCATTCATTCATTCATCATCATTCATGAATGAATGAATGAAATGATGAATGAAACATTTTTGTGAATTGAATAAATCATAATGATTGATGAAAATGATAGAATGGTAATATCATCATATGATATTATCATTTACTTTTGAATGCCATTACCAATGCACCGGCAGCCAATACTGCACCACCAACAATAGCCAATCCTTTCATTCCATTATTGAAACGTTTTTTATCAGCATAATCTTTTAGATCTTGTACCTGACGATTTGATGGTTCAATTTCAAGAAATTTTTTCGCACATTCCAATGCACGTACATAATCCTATTGAAAAAAGATTTATTATTATGGATATATAAGATATAGAATAAGATAAAATACAAACATGAAGTTTAATATTGACAATGATCAGATAGAATAGATAATCTCGAAATGCTTCAGGATCACCAGATACACAAAGATCTTCGAGCAATGTAATGGCACGATGATGATCGGCCGACAAACGTGAACGAGATAATGTGACAGCATATTGGAATTTTGTATCAACATCACATTTACCTTCACGCATTGCTTTATTAAATTTTTCCGTAAGAAGTTTTAATTCAGACTTTGTCACATTACTGTCTAACATTGCTTCAACACGTTCTTCCATTTTGTTTTTTTTTCTCAAACTAATTTATTTGTTCAGGTAAATGATTAGAAAATTTTTCGACACAAATTCAAAATTAGAAATATTATCGATTAAATTCAATGAGTCAGAGATTAAAAAAAAATTGTTAATTACAAATCGTTGACTGGCTGATTGAAAAGCTATTGCATCAAGAACAAAAAAAATATCATCGCTCAGCTGTGTTGATTGTCAACAGTAAAAAAAACGTCAATTCACAAACAACGTAATTAAAATTTTTCGTGAATAAAATTTAAAATTATAAAATGAATTAACAAGAATTAGATTTTTTTTTACTTCTTTTCGAACGCAATTCAAACTTAAAAATTCACTACTGTTTCTTTCCCATTGCGCTCATCAATGCAATTGCCGCAATACCGGCAGCAAATGTAACTGCTCCCCAAAAAAATGATTGATTTCGATTTTTAATCCATTTTTCAATCATTTCCAAACGTTCAAGTTGTTCAACATTGAAAGAATTTCGTTGTCGACATGTTTCCAAAATATTTTTAGCTTGATCCAAATCCTATAAAATAAATATACAATTGATGATCATTTTTATATTTTTAAAAACTACATTTATACTTTTATTTTTATGTAACCAATGATTAAGCCAACATAGAATTCTAAGGTCATGGCTGGATCCATTCTTCTAAAACGAATAACTTCATTAAAAACTTGAATTGCTGTTAGATGATCTTGTTCGAATGGTGATTGTAACAACATTTGTCCATATTCTAATTCTTGATCAGCATTTAATTGATGTTCTTTAAATGCAATACAATATTTTTCAGCAATTTCTTGCACTTGCGATTCGGATATTGTATTTTGTAATAAAATTTTATCTTTCGAAAGCATTTTTGATTGTTTTGATTTCGTTTTTTCCGAACTCAATTATTCAATGATAAAATTATAAATAAAAATTACACCCATAATATTGCGTCCATCAAAAAATATATCGAAAAGTTTTAATGCCGATGTTTTAATGATGTTGTAAACAAAATTGAAATCCAATTTAGACTTTGAAAGTAATCAAAAATTATCGAGAAAAAACTTACAACCTATAAACTATTGATTTTTTTTGAAAAATTTTTATTCAAAATAATATAATAAAGATTATAAAGATAAAGATGTCACATTTAAATTATTTTTAAAAAATTTAAACATCAGTAAATACACGAAAATCTCGTGAAAATCGAAAAGTATTTTTAGTTATTATTCTTCCTTTAACAGTAGGTTCTGTAATTAAACAAGGGGAAAAAATTATCTAAAATATAATTCACTAATTATATATACTAACCTTTTGTATTAGCATGATATGAAACACGAAAACCGGGTAGAAAATTTTCTCGTGAATAATATTTTATCATCATAGAATTTGATAAACTTTGTATTGATGCAGGTTTATCCTGTATGTGTGTGTGTGTAAAAGCAATAAAATAAGTATTTTTTCTCAAATTCAATATGCTTACCATTGAACAAAATGTAGCCAAACGTTTTTCTTCCAAATCTTCGAGACCATCAAAAATTGTAATAAAATTTGTATCACATGGTTCAAGTATCATAAATTCATCAAATTTTAATGTAATTGTATGATAACCATTAGTATGTATCATCCATATACATGTTTGATCATTGATAGATGGAAATGGATAATTTGGTGATGTAAATGATCCACGAAGACTTGTAAAATTTCCGCCACAACCAGGTACTAATGATTTTGGTTGTGATGTATATGATATTGAATAAAGAATTTTATTACGATTATCATGTGGATTAACCGGTGTTCCAGGAATTCGAATCTGATATCTAGCTTGAATAATTAACGATAATCGATTTGATGTTGTAAACAATGGATTAGGTAAAGTTTTCTGATCACAATATATTCCAAATACTTTTGGTTTTTTATCATCACCATTATCATTATTACCATCATAAATGGTTAGATTTGAATGTGAACAAATGTAAAATGAAAATTGTTCAAAAAATACTGATATTTGTCGATCTTCAGGAACTGTTATGTTTATATAGCAAAATATACCCATATGAACCAATGTTGGATGTGGATAATTTTTATTTGAAATAAAACCATTATCTGGTCCTTCTAATGTTTCATTACAAACAGAAAAATGATGTGTAACATTAAATCCACGAAATGTTTTTCTTTGTTGTTGTTGTTGTTGTGTTGGCATTAATTTTGTAGATGTTGCTGTACGATTAATACCAACATAATCATATGCAGTTTCTACCGGATCGGTAAATGTTTTCATTATCAAACGAATTCGATTATTTGAATCACTCATAAATTTTACTGGTGCTGGTGATGAACATAATGTTATTGGACTATATAAATATGATTCATAAGTTGATGGTCGAAATTGTATAATCTGAACATAATCACCATTTGAACAATCTAGATCAAGATCTTGAAATTTCAAAATAAGTGGTATACGATAATAATTAAATTGTCCTGATATTTCCCAACTACATTGTAATGGTCTTTCATAGCCATTTGGATATTGTGGTGATATTAATGATGAAGGTATTTCCGATGAAATAATTGTACCACCACAGGTACGATTTTCAACACGAAAATGTGCACGAAAACCATGACCCAAAATATTATCATGATTTGTAATGAATTGCAATAACAATGAATTAGTTGTGCTGGTTAATTTTTCTGGAATCATAGTACGACCACATAATATTGTTAACTGTTGTGCATGTATGGTTATACCATCAAAAACTTGAAGATAATCACCACCATGAATACAACGATCCGGATCGGTTTCATTATCAATAGTGGCCACATCGAATCGTTCAAATTCAAGTGTTAATATTTGATTTTCACGAAGACCACTAATTGTCCATAAACAATCTAATTGTTTTTCATAAAAAGAATCTCCATCTAAATCGGGTGTAATGATAACCCCATCCATTTGTCCATCAAAATGGCCACCACAATTAGTTTTTGGACCAGGTGATGCCCAATATCGTAAACGAAATTTTGGCACAAAAGAATCTTGCCATGTATCATGCATCAAACTAATAAACATTTGATTTCCAGTCGATTTGAATGTAACCTCTTCGGTTAGGTTACTGCACAGATATGCTAAAGGAGGATGATAAATTTCATTTATCGTTTCCATAATTTTCAAATTATTACAACAATAATATCGACAATGTTCATTGCCTAAATTCATTTCAATTATCTGCAAAGAAACGGACATCCTTTCATCGGGAATCATAATATTCCATACGCATTCACGTTGAGAACCAGTTGGGCTAATAATTTCACCTTCTGCATCTGTAATATTACCACCACATTTTGTAACATTATAACGAAGTTTGAAACCTCGTTTTGTAACCATAAGATCGGCATGAAAAACGATAGTAAGTAATTCATTTGAAACAAGTCGTGGAGGAGCAATGAGACCACAATAAGGACCATAATGTTTAGTAGATGAATTTTGATGATCACCAAGATAGATATTGACCGAATCAAACAAACAATTTGTATGATGTTCAAGATCGAATTCTTCGAATTGAATTTGGATATATTCATTTGGATTTCGTCGTATTCGATAAATACAGGTCAAATCATTACTATATGATCCTTGTGTAAAATAATTGGGTGAATAAATAAAACCGGATTCATCTTCGAATTGTCCACCACATTTTTGCCGATACTGTACACGAAAACCATCACCTTGAATATTATCATTAGAACGAAACGTAATACGAACTAAATCTGATTGAGAAATAATTGTTTTTGGTGTTTGATGACCACAAAGTTTTGATATTTGTGTCCATTCATCAATATTTGTGGATAATCCTTTACGTTCTTCGAACAAAAGATAATCATTTTGACAGTTATCAGATTGTTCCAGATCAAATCGTGAAACAAATTCAAATTCAAGATGAAAATCTGGCATCGCTTTTATAGTCCAAACACATTCAATCGATAATGGATAACGATGATTAGTTTGACCACCAAAACCTGTGTCAGTATCACTTATATCCGAATAATTTGGTGAATGAAAAAAACCTTGATGTGAAGCTAGAAGACCACCACATCCATTTGAAATTGGTTCAATACGAAAACGAAATTTTCTCTGACTTGAATCATATGTACTTGGATTTGTTGAACTTGATGATATGGAAAGATTTTGACTCGAAACAAATGATAAAATAATTCCATGTGTCAGATAAATAGGTACGGGTAAACTATTTACACTTGAACAGATTCGTTCCGAACCTTGCCATTCATAACGTGGATTCATTTGTAACTATTTTTTTTTTTAAAAAAACAACAATTTAAAAAATATATCAAAATAAAAATAATAAAATCATTAGATACCAGAAAATAATCCTGATCACAATTATGACCAATATCTAATTCAATGAATGTTAATTTATAACCAGGTATACTGTTAGCTTCAAAATCAATATTCATTCGTTTGAATATCCAATGACAAAATGTTGATGATGGATATGCATTTGGATATGATGGTGATTGAAATTCTTGTTCGATCATCGGATCAAATAAACCACCACATTTTTGTATAAAATATTCTCCACGCATTCCTTTATAAACATTGGATTTGGTACGATTAAAATTTAAAAATATTGTCGGATTGATTGCTAATGATTCATCAAAATCACGAAAAATTGGTACAATAAATTTTAGGCCATTTTTCTGTGGTTTTTTATTTTCCGGTATACAAATCAGATGTCGAGTTCCAAATATTTTTACTTGTTTTCGAAAATTGAAATTAATTAGCTAATTTATTTAAGAATGGAAAAATAAATTTAAACTTACAACCAGAATGTAATTGTCCAACATTTAAAGTTGAATTTGAACAATCACCAGGAACATCAAACGTATCGATGACAAGTGAACCCGAATGATTGAAACCAATTTTCATTTCCCATGCACAGCTAATCAAACCAGTCATATTATGACTAAAATCGAAATCCATTGATTGAAATGAACCATATGATGAATCAAAAATTGCACTGCAAGTATTTTCACCACTAATACTTGTGTACACCAAACTAAAACCTTCATTCGAATCCAATTCTTTGGCAAACATTTTAATAGTCATTATATGAGTTAATGATTGAATAACTCTGGGCCGTAATCTTGAGCATCCATATTTGTTGGCCAATATTGGTGGTACAAAATAATTTCGTTGAATCATCATAAGTTTATTACAACGTAATGTTTGTTTTTTATTTTTCTTTTTTTTCGTTTCATCATCATCATTATCATTCATTTCTACTGGAAATTGACCAAAATTAAACCAAGAAAATGTTAATTTGATTAAATTTCCAGGATCATTGTAAAATAACCATTGACATGATACACGACGAGTATTTGATCGAATATCTGTTGGCAAAAATACTAGACCGGTTGTTGTTTGACGTAAATCAATAAAATGATAACAACGTTTATATTTAGCAAATGCATAAAATTTGATTCCGATTGAATGATCATTATTAAATCTATCGACACCAATATCACCACCATCAACATTTGGTTCGATATTAATTTGTTTATAAATAATAAATAATTCATTCGATTGAGATGTAATAATTAAAGGATTTGTTGTTTCATTTTTAGGTGAACATAATTTCATTAGATTTGCAGGGGAATTGGAATTTTCTTTAATTTCAATTATATCACCTTTTGTACAATCCTTACCACGTAACAATATTGATGTAATATTTAATGTGATAAAAAAATCAGCTTGTGTCAATAATCGAATTGTACATAGATTGGATGAAAATTGTGTTGATTTTTTTATAGATGAATTGATTTGATTACGATATCGAAATTTAGGAAATTGATATTCATCTTCTAATTTTGATAAACCATTTTTATCGGTTAGAAAACTACCAAATGGAACATAATATTCACGATTACAACCTTCAATCGTAATTGTTGCTTTAAATCTTGATTGAAATGAAACTTTTTTCAATACATAACGAATCAATGTTATATGTGAATTGACAACTATAGTATTCTGATTGAATGCTGGTATACAAATTCGTTCAATTAATCCGGATAATTCAGAACCGCCATTATATACTTCAAGATAGGAATTATTCTTATCACATGATGACCATTTTTCTTGTTCAAATGTAATCTGTATACCATAATCTAATGGACCACGAATTATCCATTCACAAATAATATCATGTTTAGGATATTCCGGATAATCTGGTGATGATATTATAACATCATCACCAGCACGTTTTATAACAAATTCACCACCACATTTAATACCAATTTCTTCATAACGTATTCGAAATGAATTTGTTGCACGTTTACTTCGATATACAACATAAGCATAATTTGTACTTGTATCTGATAATGTAAACCATGTTGTTGCATGACCACATAATGGACGTGTCAATAATGGTGAATCAATTGAATGACCATTATGAATTTCTAATGATTCACCTCTATTTTGACATGTAGATGAATCGATAATAAATCCAATCGAATAAAATTCTATATGAAATCGTATTGTTCGTCCTTCGCGTACTTTAATTTTCCATTCACATATTTTAATACCACGAATTTGTTCATCAATATCTTCTGATGAATCGATTTCACCATTCGGTTGATCGGTTAGATTTCCACCGCAAATTGGAGTTATTGTTAAATTATAGTTGGCTTTCACTGGAAAACTTTCAAATTTTTTAAAATAACGTAAATTTAAACGAAATTCATTACTTTCACGAATTTCAATTGGTTCAGTCATACGACTACAAATAGTTTTTATTGATTGCCATCGATGTTTTGTTGTTTGCCAAACATATAATGTCATTTTATTTGACCAACATGATGATTGAGGATTTATAGCCATAAGATCAACGGTAACATTCATATGCATTGATTGTTTTGTACGAAAATACCAATCAATATCGTTTCCATATGAAGTGAAATTTTCTGACAATAAATTATATGATTGTCCATGATCAATAAATATACTAAATGTTGTATTAATATTATCTGGTATACCAATATTTTGTTTTACATTTGTATATTCAGTACCATTAAGCATTGACCATTTCAGTAAAAATTTGATTTGTTTCGATGGAATATATGCATCATATTTTCTCATATACATTAATGTTATTGCATTTGAATCGGCAATAAAATCATTTGGAAGTTGTTGACCACAATAAGATTGTTTTGGTTCAGGAAAAATTGATGATTGTAAATTGGTTGATATTTGTTCGGTAAGTGATGATGAAATTTGACTAAAATCTACAATACCATTATAGATTGATAATTGAAATGGACAAAAATTGATAATTTGATCACCATGAAGTGAAAATTCTTGAAATTCTAATTTGATATAATGATCATGTGGTACAACAACATACCAAATAAATGTAACATTTTCAAAATAAAAACCACTTGGCCAACCTGGTGATCCAATCATTCCGTTTGAAGAAGAAAGATAAGTGATAGTTGCAATTCGAAAATGAAGAAGAAATCCTTTTGCAACGCCAACATCATCAGTACGAAATTTTATCCATAAATTTCCTGGTGAATCAATTTGAATTTGTGGTAATGGTTTTTGTTTACCATCAAATTGCCCGCATAAACGTTGACCATTTGGACCAAGAATTGTTCCACTTGAATTATCTAAACGAATTTCCAGATAATCATTATTACAATAATCAGATGATTCAATATCAAAATTTTCAACAAATTCCAATTCAAAACGATTACTTGGTGCTGCTTCCAACACCCAAATACATTCAATATTTAATGGATAGCTATTTGGATATCCAGGTGTTGCAATATAGCCTTCAGTATTATGAAAATCACCACCACAAAATGAATGAATCGATGATACTAAGGCACGAAATATGGCAGCTTGAACAATTAAAAGAAGTGTATCACCTTGTGATACAACTGGTGGTGGTATTATATGATTGCAAATCTGTTGTAATCGTTTATTAGGTAATTGTTCTCGTCCTTCATAAATTTCGATTTTAAGAAATTCACAAGGAATCTGACCAGGAATCTGATCAATATTTGTTGTATCGAGATGTGTAAAACGAACAGTTAGCCTATCTTCAGGTTTTGATGTTTTCAATATAAAATGACATGGTTTTTCCTGATTAATTCGATGAGGATAATTTGGTGATAATATATTTTGATATTGTTCTTGATCATCGATTATGATTGTTTTTCCACAAACTTTTCGATAAGTAATATTAAAACCACGACCAGTATGTAGTCCATCGGAAAATAATCGAACAGATAAAACAGAATTATTACTACGAAATTTCAATTCTTCTTTGGTTGGTTGTGATAATTGACCACAGAACTTTGCCAAAAGTACAGAATCCGATTCATCAAAAAATCCATCATAAATGGCCAGATAGCTTGCTGAACAGTTTATAGATTTAGGTATATCATAATCATTGACAATTAATTCAATATCAAAATTTTCTTCAGCCATTAATCGATAAGAACAATCGGTTTTTGGATCATAATGATTACCACCACCATAATTAGGCGATGTAATTGTTCCATTTTCAGCCAAATAAGTACCACCACAACCTCGTTCAGTAGTTCGAAATGTAGCATTAAATCCACGATGTGAATTGGATAGATCGGATGTTAATTTAATTGTCATTTCATTACCATATGAAGATAGATGAATATTTGATGTACGACTACATTGTTTTAATAATAAAGGAGAATTACGATCATTATTACCACTGAATACCTGAAGATTATCATAAACACAATCATTTGATAATTCAATGTCTAAATCTTCGATCATAAGATCAATTTTGTAACCAGGTTCGGCATAAATATGCCATAAACATTCAACATTTAATGGATATGAATTTGGATAATCGGGTGAAGATATAACGCCTATTGGATGATTACGAAATTCTCCACCACAACCAGTGGATGACCATTCTAAACGAAATCCACTTTCAATCGAACGTGTTTCATCCGATATAAACTGTATTAGAGCTTCATTTTGTTCTATACGTATCATCGTAGGTAATGAACCGGTATAATTTCCACAAAGTGTCATTTTTGTTTTAATATCATTTGGTTCATTTATTTTCAATAGATTTACATCTTGAAGTCGAAATTGATTTGGTCGTATTACTTCGGAAATATTAATATAATCAAATTTACAATCTACATTTGTTTCCAAAACAAGTTGTGAAAATGCAATAGTAATATTATTACCTAATGGTGCTAATATATGCCATATACAATTCAAATTATGTGGATGTGGATCTGGATAATTAGGTGATTCAATCACACCGTAACGTCCAATCAATGTTTGATTACAATCAGTTCGATAATTTAATTTGAATCCACCTCGATTTATGGTTGCATCAGTTACGAAACGGATAAACATTTTATTGCCAGTAGTTTTGATAACAGGTCTTGATATATCATTATGATTGCAAAATTTTCCCAATGATTTTCTTGCTTCATTTCCATTATCACTATCATATATTTCTAAATAATCAAATTCACAGTTTTTAGCTGCATTTGTACGTTCCATATCCAATGTTACCAGATAGGCGGAAATAATCGAACCTTCTGCTACACGTATTTTCCATTCACAATTCATATTGTTGATATAATAATCTGGATAACCAGGTGATTCAATGCTACCAGATTCAGCTGTCATTGTTCCACCACAACCAGTTGCCATTGCTTCATAATAAACTTCAAAACCTTTGTTTTGCATTGATGGATCCGAAATGAAACGTATGAATAGATAGTTACTATGCGATATGATATCTGGAATTGGTCCAGAACCACAGAATTGTCCGATAAATGGTGAATCTGGACGACGACCATTACGAATTTCTAAATAATCATAACATCGACTATTTACTTCACTGGCTGGTTCCAAACGAAATTGAGTAAAATTCAAATGAATTTGAAGACCATTATCTACGTGTATAATCCAAGTACAATTACGATTTGCAGGATATCGTCGTGGATATCTAGGAGAACGGATTACACCAATATTTTTGAAAATATTTTTATCACAAAATGATCGTGCAGGAACAAAATGATAAGTAGCATAGAATGATCGCATTATCATTCGATCAAATCTTGGTTGTATCGCCGATATTGTTGTTGTTGGTACTGTTGTGAGTCTAGTAGCATTAGTGGAATTTGAATCCATCGAATCAAATTCTTGATTAGGCTGTGTATTATTAAGAACATAAGTGACAAACATTATACTTCCTGTCGAAATAAGTGGAGGTGGTAGTTGTTCGACACAAAATTTTTTAATTAAACTTCCATCCGAATCATTGACCATAATATAATGATCATAACAATTGGTTGTACGTTCGATGGAATAATGTGATTCATCCGATTGAATTCCGTTTGACATTGATAATGATGATGAAATTTCTGTATGAAAAAATTTTAGCATAACCAGATGTGATTGATTAGCACGAATTTCCCAAAAACATTGATTCACTATCGATGATGTAACAAGACGTTCAGCCGAAATAGCAATCATTGGTTCACCTTGTTTTAAAACACCACCGCAACCAATTTCAATTGATCGATAACTTCCAATAAAACCTATTGATGGTTTAGATTCATCATTAACATAATAAATTTTAAGCTCATTATTCATCGAATAGAATGGTGGTGGAGGATTTTGGCCACAATAACGTTTTCCTTGTACCATTAGATAATCAAACATACAACGATGATCAAATTCAATATCCATCTGTTCAACAGTGAATTCAATAATATGATCGATTGGAACATTAATCTGATATGTACAATTCTTCGATAATAATGATGGTGCAGGATAATTTGGTGATTCAATTCGTCCTTGTAATTCTGTCAGCAGCAACAATCAGATATATTTAAAAAAATATAACAATTTTGAACTTACCACTGAATTCACCTCCACATAATGCTTGCTAAAAATGAAAAACATTAATCGCAATGAAATAAATTTTTTTTTTATAATGAAATGTTAAAAACTTACATATTTCGCAACGAAACCTCTTAAGGCAACACTCATATCGGAACGAAATTTTACTCGTAAAAATCGACCTGTAGAAATTATTTCAGGCGGAATAATACGGCCACATAGACGTGCACGTAATGGTGATTCATATGATTCTCCATCATATATTTCAACATAATCGAATGTACAAAGACCTGAACGATTACGAGATCTCATCACTGTTGTATCGGATTCTAATGCAAAACTTAAAAATCTTAATGAAATTCTTTCGTTTGGCATTACACGAATCAACCAATCACAAACAATATTATTTTGATAGATAAGAAATGTACGGCCAGTTGTTGTTGATGTATAAGCTGTACTTGGTGATTGAAATATACCACTGGATCCGGTAAGAATACCACCACAAACACCGGGTATTTGATTGAAAACCAGATGAAAACCACGGCTATGTATACCAGGATCAGAATGAAAATGGATACGTGCAAATGAACCACTTGTTGTAATTGGTGGTGGAATAGATTGTTCAGGTGATGCAGTCCAATTACAATAACGTGCTATAATATTGATAGCATCGGCATTAGAATTGATCGTTCGAATCGATGAAGGAAGACGAGATAAACTTTCACGTATTATTAAATAATCAAATGTACAATTTGGACTTGGTTCAATGTCTAAATCGGTAAAAATGAATTGTATACGTTTTCCATAATCGGCTATTATTTCCCAATGACAATCCCGATTAGCTGGATAATGATGTGGATAACCAGGCGATTCAATTATACCAGTTGTTCGATTCATAATTAAACCACCACATTTTGGATTGATTGTATCCCATGTTAATGAAAAACCTTCATGTGCTACACTTGGATCGGATCGAAATTTCAAATAAATTGAATTGAACGATGTGATAATATTGCCACCTTTTGGCAGATTTTTATAGCCACAAAATTTTCCCAAATTACGATATTCTCGTGATGGACCATCAAAAATTTCCAGAAAATCAAATGCACAACCGGGTGATTGTTCCATTTTGAAACGAGTAAATGTTATATTCAAAACTTTCGTACTTTGTTGGCTATTTTGAATCACCCATATACATGTTACATTATCTGCATAGGTATTCGCTGATGAGTTTGTAGTTGGAAATGAAAGAATTCCAGCTGGTGAATCCAATTGTCCACCACAAGTGTCACGTTGTTGTTCACAATTGATTCCCATATATTCATTTGAACATTGGCAACTAAATAAAAGATTGTTAATTAATAATAAACATGCATAATAAACTTACTAATGAACTCCATGATTATTGATGCAACGACCGCCATTTTGACAAGGATTTGTTCGACATAAATTTGCTTGATTTTCACAATATCTTCCGGTATAATCCGGTGGACATATACAATATACATCCGATACGCCATGATGAATATAAGACATACATGTTGCACCGTGTTGACAAGGATTATTAATACAATTTGTTGCAGATGAACTGATTCGTTGACATCCTTGTGATCCTTCACCTGAACCTGTGTAGCCATCATTACATCGGCATTGTCGAAATCTTGCTGATATGGCAACATTAGCAATACATGTTGCATCCGGTGAACAACCACCATTATTGGTTGAACAAATATCACCATCAACAGTTGAACAAGTAATACCATCACCAACATAACCTGGTGGACAAGGACCACAAACAACTCGATCTGATGAACTGGAAGGAAAACATGAGACACGTGGAGATATTGAACAGCCACCATTATTGATCAAACAACGGTCATATGCATTACAATGAAAACCATCACCAGTATATCCAGAAGGACAAGGACCACATTGATAACCATCTCGAGTATTGATACAATCAACTGGTGGATCTTTTGAACATCTATCGATACCTAGACGACATTCATCTACATCTACATCACATGGAGCACTTTCAATATTTGGATTTGATTTAGTAAAACCTTGAAAACAAACACAGCGGAATGCGGCCACTTTGTTCTGAGTTCGTGGTATGTTTAAACATAAGCCTTGACCACAGATTTCATGATCACTAACATTATGACAATCATTGAATTCGATATTACAACGAAGACCTTGATGATTTGCTGGACAAAGACAGACAAAACTGCCAAAAATATTCAAACAAGTACCACCATTTTGGCAACCTAATTCGGTTCCCTGATATTGGACACATTCATCAACATCTTGTTCACAATTTTGACCCATAAATCCTGAACGGCAACGGCAAAAATATTGATTAAAACCATCTTCACATGTAGCACCATTTTGACAGGGATTATTGTCACATTCATTTTTCGTTAATAATTTTTCAAGTCGATCCAAACGTCGTAACATTGTTCTTATTCTACGGAATTGTTTTCGACCGAATATTTTTTTCTGCAAAAGAATGGTATCATTTAGACGTTGTGTTAATTCATCAATACGTGAATTAATTCTTGTCTCAACAATCGAAAGTTTTCGATCAATAAATTGATTAATAGGAGAATTTTGTTGCGAAACAATTTCATTAGAAGTAATTGTATCATCTAATCCTTGATTAATGGATTGAATTTTCGATGCCAATAAATCATTTCCATTTATTCGTATTTGTCCGGAACCGGATGATCGAAAAACAATATCTTTATTACGACCAGTCAACAGAACAAGATGGCCATTTTTGACCAAAAGTCGTGGACTTTATTCAATAAATTTTGTATTAAAAAAAAATTATAATTGATTTTTTTTAAAACTTACTGAGAATCAAATGGATCAAGATAATGATCAACATCAAATTGTTCGGTTAATTTTGCCCAAACAATTAGAAAAATGTAAAAAAATCTTACAAAAATTGTTGAAAATAGCATTTTTAATGGTGAAAAAAAACAAACAACAGATCATAACATGATGATCAAAGAATAATGAATGAAAATGAATTTGTATATGAATTCAAATTTTAATCTATTTTTCTATGTTTCATTACCATTCGAAAGGGAGTTTCAATGCAATTGAATATATAACATGACAGATTTTGATAAATTGATTTGGACACAATTCGAACCAAGTAAAAAAAATGAATAGGGTGTTAATTGCTTTTAATTCAAATTTATTTTTTTTTTAATGATAAAAACAAAATTATTGACAAAAATCACATTTTTCTTTTTTTCATTCACAATTCTTATCAATCATATATTTCATAATAAAGGATGTTTAATAGAATTTTTTTCAGTTGTAATTTTAATGTTTATACATTGCAAGTTATATTCATTATAAAAAAAATAATTTTATACAAAACACTCCATATGTAAACCGTTTCCGTTTTTTTGTTGTTGTTTTGTTTTGAATTCATAAAAATAAACATAATTTCAAACATGTCTTTCAATTTTAATGATTTATCAGAACAATCTTCTTCTTCTTCTTCTTCTCCATCTTCATCAACAACAGCACCGAAAAGAATATTTACTAGAGAATTGGCCTGTATGATGTATGGATTTGGTGATGATCGTAATCCTTATGCTGAAACATTAAATCTAATGGAAGATTTGGTTATTAAATATATTACAGATTTATTAAACAAAGCTTATCAATATCGAACATGTGATCGATTAACTATTGAAGATATTATGTATGCTGTACATAATGATCCGAAAAAAATTTCTCGTGTTTATGATCTATTGACTATGAATATGGAATTGAAACAGGCTCGTAAAGCATTCGATGAAATTTCTTTACAAAATCAGTCACCATCATCATCTATTGAGAAAAAAAATGATGAACAAAAATGAAACAAAAAAAAAAATTTAATTATTCAATAGCAATGTTTATATTGAAAATATATTCAATTAAATTTGATTTAAATGAAAAGTATATGGAATATTATGTTTGGCGTTAAGTATTCGAATACCTTCACAAATATGTTCATCTTGTTCGATGAACGGAGGTAATCGTTTAATAAAAATCGATTTATAATAATAAAAATGTTCAATATAACCAATGTTGAATAATAGATCTGATGTTTCATTCAAATTCGGATGTTGTTGAAACAAGGTGTTGAAATAGATTTTCCAACAATTTAATTTGGATTTTGTTAAATAAATTGTTCGTGTTGTATATCTATCCATTGGTATTTGAATCTTGAAATCATTACTTGATGGATCATTGAATAATCGTAATGGCAAAATTTCTTGTAAACAAATTTGTCGATTAATAATACAAAATGATGGTGGTGATGATGGATAACGACCATAAAATGTATATAAATCGGGTAATGATCGTAATAATGTTCGAATTTTTTGTCCTGTTTGTAGATTATAAATATACCATGATGAATTCGAAATTAAAACATAGATATCAGTTGATGGAATGCTGTAACAAGCATTGATTTTTGGTACTCCGGTTATCATCACAGGTTGATCGTTGAATACATCGAATTGACTTTTATAAACATGAAGGATGCTTTCGCGCATCAATATAAACGTATCGAAACCGGCAGTAACATTCCAGAAAAATTGCTTGTCTGAGATAAGTATTTTTTGGAGAAAATCAACATCACCATTTTCCGTTAATCGTCTCCAAACGTGAATAGCTTGAGAATGATAATCTGATGAGCATGATAGTAAAATGCCATTGGATTTTCCGCAATCAAAGTCCAAGACAACTGAATGTTCACCAAAAATTTCATTGAATGATTGAAATTTCCATGGTAGAAATTCGACGGAATTATCTCCAGATTGATTTTTGCTAAAAGCCATATACCATACAAGCAAATCACCTTCGCAATCCAAACCCAAACATTGTTTACCATTTGAACGAAATTTTACAATACCATCCATAATGATTTTTATTTGAGAATTTGGGTCATCATTAGCTGGATAGAAATATAGTCGATAATTTTTGTCCAATATATAAAGATAATCAGATGATTGTGAATACAAATGAATAATTTTATCAGGAATCGAACCGATAAATATTTTATTTGAATCAGGACGAAAAAGATGTATATGATTGTTTGTTGGATCAATTGTATACATTGAATTACCCTCATCAACAGGATAAAATTGTCCAACATGAGAAATAGAATTCGGTGAAAATTGTCGTAAACATGGCCATAATGATATTTCATAAGTTTCATTATAATTATTTTCAGTTTTATTATTTGATCGCTATATTTTTTTTTTGCATATAAATTTTATATTATGTTTCCATTATATATTACTTAAAATTTAGATAACATACCAAAAAGAAATGTCGTATTTTGAATAAAGAAGGCAAAAGAACTTTATTCGATGACTTTATATTGTTTAAAATAAACAATGGTTTAGTAGTTTGGTTTAATGAATTTAATACAAAAATTTTATTTGATTCATTCATATTTTAGCTATAATTATTCTTTTTACCAAGAAAAAAAGATGAATAAATAAATAAATCCAATACAAATTGCTTTGATAAAATGAGTGTAAAATCGAAATGTTTTTGAATGAAATCGAAATGTTTTCGAAATGTTTCGCATAACAAATTGTAAATATGACAAATCAATCGAATTGTTTCTGATACATTTTGTGTGGAAATAGTCGGTGGAAAGAATTTCCGGATTTTTTGTTTTGTTCGAAATTTAACCTTTCAGAATTTTTTTTTTATTAAAACTTTTTTTCTCATAAGGTCCATGAACTCGATTTTTTTGTGAATAAATTTTTCTTTTTTATTAAATAAAAATTATGAATGAATGAATGAATGTCAACATTCAACATAACCACCCACTTATTTTAGATGCAAAATATAGATTTGAAGCAAAAAAACAAGACCTTTTCAATCCGTTTACCTTTATCCATTATCACTATGGATTCTTTGACCTTATTTTTCTTTCAATAACATGACATTTTATATTTGATTTGTCTTTTTTTTTCATATCATATACGACCATTTGTTGATTTGAATATAAAAAAAACACCAATTTTTTTCGAACCAGATAATAACCACCACCAACACCACCACCTCCACCTTATCATCAACATTTTCATTTTCAGATTGTTGATGATTGTCGTCCGGTCATTAACATTATATTCAAAGAATTTATTCATTCACAAACGGTTTGAGTGATGGAAGAGAAACAACAACAACGAAAAAAAACCCATCAAACAACTTTAACTTTTTTTTTGGGTTGTTTTATAATTTTTGTTTTGTTTTTTAGGTTTTGTTTTTGTCTACCCAAACTCATCATTGATACATAAGATTTCACACACATTTAAAATGATTATTTCATTCACGACTATAAAAACTCGAAACAAAACAACATTAACGGCATCATTTGAACATTTCGAATCATTTTTATTCTTATTGTTTTTTTTTCTTCAAAAAATGATTATCAATTCTTTTGTTTTTAAAAATCCATTGT
>ERZ500997.172-NODE-172-length-17968-cov-6.083068_pt1 | contig 17968 bp, 18 predicted proteins | sample MGYA00248826_ERZ500997 | MGnify/ENA primary metagenome ERZ500997 (study PRJEB25958, sample SAMN03398524) | human skin metagenome | study: EMG produced TPA metagenomics assembly of the Human Skin Microbiome Metagenome (human skin metagenome) data set.
TATTTAATTACAAGTAATTCACAATTATAAATACCCGAAATGAACATTTAAAACACACATTTTTATGCTGGGATTTTATCAAGAATTATAAATTAGAGAATTATAATTATAAAAAATTCTAATTAAATTAATTGTAATTAAATAATTACAAGTATAATAATAATAATTACCCTGAATCTATTTTCGGAACAAAAACAAAAAAAAAATTTACTAAAAACCATAAACAAGTAAAACAAAATTGGCTGTAAAAGTTTTTCTTTTTATTGGATCAAAGAAATTTATTGAGCCCTAAGATTCTCAATAACATCAGCAGCAGCAGCAAGAAGAAATTTTTAGTTGAAAATTTTCTTCGGGCTTCTTTCTTCTGGTCATTCTCAAACACACACAGACCAGACACTTATTATAAACACCGAAAATAGTTTGGTTTTTTTTTTGCTTGTAATTGAAAATGAGCCCGAAAATTTTACAGTTTTTCATTTTCATTTTTCGATTATCCTCATTTTGGACCTAGAAATTCAACCACCGTATCCATTCAAATGGTAATATATACACGTAATATACACACAACCAAACAAACAACAATAAAGATTTGCGACCTCGATTCGATTATGGATGTTGATGGATGGATGGATAGTGGTGGTGGTGGTGGTTATGGTAGTGGTCCTTGGAGTATGGCTCCCAAATGAATCTTGCAAGTATGGATTTTCCAATTGGAACTTCTTGGATCCATGGATGAAGCATGCGCCTTTAGAGAAAATAATTAAATATTCCAGCCCTGCTTTTTTCTGTTTGTTGTTGTTGTTTCCCATGTTAACACATAGATAACAGCCGGTTATTATAATTCAATGGGATCACAATTCTGTTTGATGATTGTCAGTTCAGTTCCCGAAACAAAAAAAAAATTCTGATTCTTTTACCGATTCAAGGGTCAGTCGCGCGCGCGCATATTTTTGTGTTTGAAAAAAAAAAATGAACCCAGTGCAGCCATCTTTCGGATATGAAAACAAAAACAAAATGATTTTTGAGTGGGAAAAAAAGAACACATTTTTCCCGATGTTCCATGTGTGTTTGTGTTTACATTGTGAACATTGCTGTCATTTTCCCCAAAAACTAAACTAAATTAAATTAAATTATTCATCATGGATCTCGAGGTAAGTTGATAAATCAATTGACGATAAACCATAATTAATAAAATCTTCCTCGATTGATTGATTGATTGTTTGCGAATTAGCGAATAGCCGTTGCTGGATATCAATTTAAAAATTGGTCAAATACATATCAATGTCAACCAGAATTATTATTCATACCAGAAACATTAGATGAAATACGTGAAATACTTTATCTAGCTAAAAGTGAAAAAAAACATATACGTATTGTTGGTTGTGGTAATTCACCATCCGATTTATGTTGTTCACAGGATTATATGATATCGATGAAAAATTTTTCAAATATTCTTCATATTGATCAACACAAGCGTATTGTTACCGTACAAGCTGGTATTCATCTGAATAAATTGAATCGAATACTTGAACAAAATAATCTTGCATTACCAATGTAAGTATTGTATATTTTTTTGAAAAAAAATCCCCACTAACTTTGATTACGCATTGATCATCAGTCTAGGTTCAATATCCGAATCAACATTAGCTGGTGTTATATCGGTTGGAACGCATGGCACCGGTTATCATACTGGTATTATAGCTGATTACGTAATAGCTATGCGTTTAATAATACCATCGGGTGATATAATTTATTGTACAAAAGAACCTGGTAGTGAATATTATGATATATTCCTATCCGCTTTATGTGGTTTAGGTGCATTGGGTATTATTCTTGAAGTAACCATAGAATGTGAAACGAAATTCTATCTTCATCAACTAACATATCCAAGTCGATTAGATTCAATTCTGGAACGTTTAGATGAAAATATTGAATCATGTGATCATTTTCGTTTTCTTTATTTTCCACATACTGATTATGTTTCAGTTTCAATAACGAATAAAGTGAATGGTGAATTTCTTAATCTATCACAATCTTCTCAACAACAAAATGGTCAAATGGAATCGATAAATCAATATCGCCTGAGTTCTGAACGTAATCAATTTCAACGTATTTGTGATTGGCTAATTAACTATGGCGTTGGTTATCATTTACTTCAATTTGTTTATTGGTTATCAACTTTTCAACCATCAATCATACCTACTATTAATCGTTTAGCATTTTGGCTACTTTATTCTTCGAATCAAGTTAAAATGGATATTAGTTATAAAGTTTTTAATTTCGAATGTTTATTTGCACAACACGTTAATGAATGGTCTATTCCAAGGTATGTGTTTTGTGTGGAAATAGAACAGAAAAACTAAAAATTTTCTTCTTCTTTTTCCTTCGATCCAGAAACAAAACATGCGATGCATTACTTGAATTAAAAAAAGCAATCGATCAAAATGATAATGGCTGGTATGCACATTTTCCAATCGAAGTTCGTTTTGTTCGTCAATCGCCAATTTATCTATCACCAAGTTATGGTCGTGATTCTACATATATTAATATTATTTCATATCGTCCATATGGTAAACATGTTGATCATACGGATTATTGGAATTGTTATGAAACAATTATGAAACGATATGGTGGCCGTCCACATTGGGCTAAGGTAAGAGAAAAAAGCTTTTACAGTTTTCATTAATTTTAACGGAATTTTTTTTGCTTTAAAGAAACACCGAGAAACAGCTGTTGATTTGATTCGAATGTATCCTAATTTTCATTATTGGTCTCATATAAGGAAAAGATTAGATCCGAATAGATTATTTTTTAATTCATATCTTGATCGAATATTTTCAACATTTCCTACAACAACAACTACTACAATGGCAGCTAATACTACTATTGCTGATGGTGATCATCATCATAATGACGATAAAACCGAAATGATCAACAATAATAACAATAAAATTGAAGAAAACGATCATAAAGCGATGGATTTATCTGATTCTGTACACTGAAAAATTCTCTCTCTCTCCGTATGTAACCTTTGCTATTTCGGAATTTTTCTGTTTTGTTTTCGATGATTCTGTTCAATTTTATATCGATAATAAAATGAAATAAAACTTTTTTTTCAAGAAAAAAAAGGTTTTTCCTTCAAAAAAAATCGATAAGTTTTTGTTTTTTTTTTAAACATTTGAAAAAACCCCACATGATAAAGTGATGAACGAATTCTCTTCGATACAATCGATTTTTACTTTTTTACCGACGCCTTTTTTTTATTGTGTCATGTGTTATATCATTGCAAACACACACATATAGTGTATGTGATGTGCTGATAGCAATTTTGTTTTTGTTGTTTTTCATTTTCGGTTTGTGCAAGAAGAAGAAGATGATGATTGTTTTTTATTATTGTAAACACATTTTGAAGACAGAGGGAATACTGTGGGCGACAAGCCTTTTTGAAACAAAAAAATTTTTTCCAAACTAAAGAATATCAACAACAACAACAACAAATGATGAATGGTTCGAAATTTTGTTAATTTTGTTCTTTTCCCCCTCTCTCGATTATCTCGATGATCCCATTACAGATTAATTTTTGATTGTTGTTATCTTCAATGTTTTTGTTGTTGTGACAAAACACCATACACCATACACACACACTCAACATTCGAATGTCCATTTTTTAGTTGTTTCGAAAATCATGAATGTTTGTTGAATAAATAAATAATCGTTTATTGTCATCATCCTTGTTATTGTCATTTGGATTGGTCATTGAATTATTATTTCGGATTGCCATCAAATGCAATCATCATCATCTTCGAAGACGGCTGCTTCGGATGCCACCGCATCATCAACCATTGATACGATTTTTATCGATGACAACACCGGAACAATGAATGAAAATATTCGAATCAAAAATATTGATGATGATGATGATGATGGTGATGATGATATCTGTCTTGAACAACATCCAACGACCATCAATAATGATAATGATAATGATAATGATGATGATCAACGAAATGAATCAACAAAAAAAGTAAAGAAAAAATCATCAAATTTGGATCAAAAATGTTCAACGACGACGACGATGATGATGGATGATGATGATGATTTGATTGTGCCAAATGTAAACAAAAATTGTGATATGAATACGAGTGATACAAATCAAACAACAACAACAACAAATTTCAATAATAATAATAAAGACAATGTACAATTTGACCATTCGAAGCCATTGTTGTCATTATCATCGGACCAACAACATTCTTCTTCTCTTTGTGGTAATATTGTTGATTCCAACATACCTATCATTCAATTTGCCCAAGATGATGATGATGATAATGATGATGTCTGCGAAGAACGAAGACCATTATTTGTAACACCACCACCAATAACTGAAGAAGAAATGCTTGATGGTTGTTTAGGTGCTGATGGTTTTCTTTATAAAAAATCATTACTTTTTGAACATGATCCGTTAATATCAGCTGCAGGTGGTGGTGGTGATGGAACAGCTATAGCCATAACGATACAGGATAAACCCCTATCATATCATCGTGTTAATTCATCAGAAATTTTATATGAAAAAAAACGACGAAAAGTAAAATTTGTATCGAAATATTTGCTGGGTGATGTTGTTGGTGAAGGTTCCTATTCAAAAGTAAAAGAAGTACTTGATACTGAAACATTAGAACGTCGTGCAGCAAAAATTATGAAGAAAAAACGTTTAAGAAAAATACCGAATGGTGAACAAAATGTACAACGGTAAGTTTTCAATTCTAGTTTTCAATCTTTTCCTTGCTTTAATTTGATTTTTTGTTTCTTTTCTGACTTTGCAAAATAGCGAAATACAATTGTTACGAAAATTAAATCATGAAAATCTTGTCAAATTATATGATGTTATTTATGATAATATTAAAGAAAAAATGTATATTATAATGGAATATTGTGTTGCTGTATTACAAGAACTTTTGGATTCAGTACCAGATACAAAACGATTTCCCATACATCAAGCACATGGGTAAATAACTAACTAAATGATTCGATTTTTCAATTTGAAAATTTCTGTTTGTTTTTCTTTTGTTTAGCTATTTTGTACAGCTAGTCAATGGTTTAGAATATCTACATAGCCAAGGTATAATACATAAAGATATTAAACCGGGTAATTTATTATTAACAAATGGTGGTGTTATTAAAATAACTGATCTTGGTGTTTCGGAGGTAAATTTCATTTGGATTTTGTTCTCAGAAATGATTGTTTGTTTGGTTTGAATATATATTCATAGATGTTGGATCAATTTCAACAAGATGATATGATATCAACAAGTCAAGGATCACCTGCATTTCAACCACCAGAAATTGCTGATGGTAGAGCTAAATTTAGTGGTTTTAAAGTTGATATTTGGGCTTCAGGTGTTACATTGTTCAATATAACAACCGGGAAATATCCATTTCAAGGTGATAATATTTATAGGTAAGTTAAATGACAAACAAAACAAAAAATATTTTAATTATCATTTCCATTATGTTTGGGGGCCGATAGACTATACGATAACATAAGCAAAGCCGAATTAACAATACCAACCGAAATGGATTATCTATTATCCGATCTGGTCAAATCAATGTTATGTAAAGAACCGGATGAAAGAATTTCTATTCAACAAATCAAACAACATGAGTAAGTTTGAGTTTTTTTTAAGTTTTTAAGTTTTTTTTTTCTAAACATTTTTCTTAATTAATCACAAGTTGGGTACGAAAAAAACATCCACGTATTGAACAACCAGTTCGAATACCATGTAAAACTGGTGGTGATGAATTACGTTCAATGTCCGTTCTACCATATTTATGGCAATTACATAATAATAATAGTTATGATGATGATGGCGATGATGATGGTGAATTAGATAATGTTATTGATGGTGATGATGATGAAGAAGAATTTGAATATGCAACTGTTTCAGCATCCGATACAACTGAATGGTCAAATTCACGTATGAATGAATTAACAGTAAATTCATTTGTATCGAATGTATCACATACATCAAAACAATCACGTACATCTACTTTATGTAAGTAGTTTTTTGTTTTGTTGTTTGCTTAAACATCTTTTTTTCCTAATATTCATCTTTTAATAGCAAACAATCTGGCATCATTATTTAAATTACATAAATCAAAATCAGCACGTAGTCAAACGACGACCGGTTTCGAAGCATTAACACGTACAAATCGTTTTCTTAATTGTTTAGGTTTACGATCAACGCACAAATTAAAATAATAACGTTAATAAAATGAAAAGAACAAACAAATGATTAAATCAACGATTCACACTGTATGACGACTATGTAAAGAATTTTTTTATTTAAAAAAAAAAATCAGAAAATCCACTTCGATTATTATCCCATATTATGTCTGTTTCCTTCACCTCTCCTATGATCTGTTGTTTTTGTTTTGTTTTTTTAAAAAATCATTTTTTTTTTTGATAAAAAAGAAAAAAATTAAAATAAGGATTATTATCAACAACAAACTAACCATCTTTCCAATCATCCCATTTACGAAGCCTCATTAATTCTTGTTCATCATCTTGTTCGATTAAACGTTCTTTTCGTTCTTCATCGGTTTGTTCTTCTAATTTTTTCTTTTCCGGATCATTTGCCCAATCATATAATGAATTGCTATATCTAAGAAGAAGATTTTTAAGAAAAAAACCATGTCAGATTACCTTTGTTTAATTGTTGACAAAAGTGTGCAACACTTACATATTTTTATCTGTTAATTGAAGACTACCTTCATTGATTTTTTGTTGAACAAATTCATCAACCGAATAGGTTGCCAATGATGGATAACCTGCTCCATACACTTGTTTTTGTATTCGATCTTTAGTCAAAATGATCGGTTTTAAAGGTTTTGATGATGATTGCGATGGCCTTTTTGTTAATTTATCATTCGAATTTGTTGTAGACATTTTCAACATTGCAGCACGCATTTTAACCATTGGTAATTCAGTTTCAATAGCACCCAATTCATCGATAGCCTGATTAAGCCAACGATTAATTAATTTTAGATAAAATTTTCTTTCAACATCTTCATCTTGACCAGATTGTTGTTGTTGTTGACCAATAATTATCTGTTTAAGCTGTTCTAATTCTGATTCTAATTGTTTCATTTGACGATATCGTTGAATTTTTGAATCCCGTGCTTTTGCTTGTTGTAATAATAATTCTACTTGATTTGTGTTATCACTTGCCAAAGATTTTGTTTCACTTTCTTCTTCATCATCGTTTTCGGTAGCATTTTTCAGTTTAACATCACAAAATTCATAATCATTAAGACGTTGAATAAAATCTTTAAAATAAATCTGTGCCATTTCCAATATCTGTATACGATCATGGCGTTGATTTTTCAGGGTAAAATCAGCCAACAAAGCCGGTATTAGTAGATATTTAAGATGTTCGGTTTGAATTTCATCCATTTTTTCATTGGCACTAAAAATTGCCAATGTATTTATGTTTTTGGTCATTGTTTCTAAACGTTCGATAGCATCGGCTACTTTTTCCTATTTTGCAATTCGAAAATAATAATAATTTTCAATGAATATTAACCCAGAAGAAACTAAACAAAAAACTTGCCTGATATTTCGAATCATTTGTTGACATTGAACTATGATTCAATTCTTCATTAATATCGAGAATTTTTTGAAATAATGATCCAAGCGTTTCTTCTAATTTATTCTCTTCATCACGATTTATCGTTGATGATGATGATGACATGATTGTCTTTGTTGTTTATTATGATCGCAAAGAAAGATTTTCTTAAAATGAAAAAAAAATGTCAAAATCAAAATCAAAATCGATAAACAAAAAAGCTGGCACGCTAAAATGCATCGATCGACTTGTATGAGTCAAAATAGAAAATTGATATTTGTTTGTTTGTTTGTTTGTGTGTGTGCGTGTCAACTTGGTGTTTTCGATGTTCCAAAAAACTAATTCCAATTTGTTATTTCTGTTTCGTCTAATTTAAATCATAATAATAATAATGATAAATCAATAAATCAATAATCAATCAATCATTTGCCATGAGATTTTCAATCATTTCATTATGGCCAAGAACGGCAATCAATCGATTAATTTGTCTGTGTACGGTTGCCAATCTTATTAATTCGGCTGATCGTGTTATTATGCCAATCGCTATCATACCGATGGCCAATCAATTTGGTTGGTCAATACATTGGCAAGGATGGATATTAAGTTCATTTGCTATTGGTTATATTACTAGTCAAATGATTGTGAGTAATGTAGCATCACGTTATGGTTCTGGTAATGTTCTTACCATTTCCATATTTTTCTGGTCATTATCAACATTGATCACACCAATGATTGCATCAAATATTTACCTATTCATTGTGTTCCGTATATTGTTAGGTTTAGGTGAAGGATTAGGTTTGCCAATGATTTATCAATTATTTGCAGCAAACGTTCCAATTTCACAACGATCACGTGCATTTGGTTATCTTATATCGGCTGGTACCGTAGGACAAACCATTTCGGCTTTAGTTACATCACATATTTATTGGCCAATAATGTTCTATACAATGGGTACATTAGGAATGTTTTGGCTAATATTTTGGCTTCGATTTTTTCATCGTACTAATCATCTTGTCGATGATCATCTAATATCATCATCATCATCATCATGTGTTAATAGTGGTGATTTAGAAGCACCTTTAATGAATGAAGATGTTTCGAAAAATAATACAACCCGTAATAATCGTTTTCATGTACATTGGTCTGAATGGATAACACGTTGGTCATTATGGGCCATTTATCTAGCTCATTTTGCTATGAATTGGTCAAGCTATATTATTATGCAATGGTTACCATATTATTTATCAAGATATTTATCAGCTGATCAAAAATCATTATCATTAACAGCATTGCCTTATATTATGAATTCTATGGCCGGTATAGGAGCTGGACATATGGCCGATAATTTAATTACCGAACGAAAATGGTCAATATTATCGGTACGACGTTTGATGACCGGTCTGGGTTTATTCGGTGCCGGTATTTGTATGCTATTATTTTGTTCATTAAAATCATTATGGTTAGCTATTGTTATTATTTGTATGGCAATGTCATTTTGTGCATTAAATGCAGCCGGTCATTTAAGTAATCATACGGATGTAGCACCAAATCATGCTGGTGTAACATTTGCCATATCGAATACTATAGCAACCATACCGGGTCTGTTATGTGGTCCATTAACAGCTGAATTGGTTACACAATCACATGGTCGTTGGTTACCTGTATTCGTTCTGGCATCAGCTATTAATTTTGTTGGTGCTATTATCTATGTAAGTCAAAGTTCAGCATCACCATTATTTTGACAACAAAATGTTTTTTGTAAATAATAATTAATGATTATATACACTGTACATAATATCATTGATTTATTAATTATCATTGATCTTTTTTTGATGTTAATATTGCCTTAATAAAATAAATTAACGGAAAAACCAAACAAACAAACGAATTCTTTTCTTTTCATATGCTAAAACTTTCACCACAACCACATGTTCCTTTGATATTTGGATTATTAAATACAAATTCTGCGGATAATTTTGTTTCAATAAAATCCATTTCACTACCCAATAATGATAGCTGTGCTTTACGATCGATTAATAATCTAGCACCATCTTGTACGACTTCTTCATCGAATTTATTTTTTTCGGTTGCATATTCTAATTGATATGAAAGGCCATTACATCCACGTTGTTTAACACCGATACGTAATCCAATCTTTCGATTTCAAAAAAAAAACAAAAAACAAAATAGAGAAATTTCACTCAACAAAAAACAAGTTATTAATTTGACTTACCATATCCGGACGTTCTTGCATCAATGTTTTGATTCGGTTAATTGCATTCGGTGTCTTTTTAAAAACATGATGGCCAAAATATAAAAATCGAATAAATAACTGGTGGTCAAAAGATTTTTAATATAACTTACCATGTATATGGCTGATCTCATTTGACGATTTGTTTTTTGTTGAATCTGTACGGCACGTACAGCAGCCGTAAATGTTCTTTTGGCTGCTGACATTTAATAAATTTTGACTTGAATGAAAGATAATCTGACTAGATCAATCGATAAATGTTTTGAATCAATTAATCGATTTTGGTAATTTTTTTTTGTTTCGAGGCTGCCCTTCTATGTTTCATCACGATGATAAACAAATAAACAAAAACAAAAAACAAAATAAACAAAACAAAACCTTATTGTGTGGAAATAGAACTTTTTATTTTATTTTGAAAAATAATTTTTTTTTTTTTTGAAAATGCGCGCGCGAGAAAAACATTATTCTGAATTTGAATTTCAAAAGCAATGAGCAATGTTGGACAGATATTTTTTTTTTTTGTTAATGGTAAAAGAATACTTTTTTTGTTCATAGGATCATCGGATGATGGGGTTAAGTATATGATGATGAAAAGATAATATGTTTGTGTGTTTGTTTCAGCTTTACAAAATAAAATGAGAAAAAAAATAATATATCAAAGTTATAGCTGCATGACCCCTTTTGGTCATTTAGTGTTTCTTTGGACTAGCATCATTTCCATTATTAGTGGGTAAATGTTGAATCAATGTTCGTACAAATGACATTTCGGCCCTTGTATGTTCATAAATATTGGCACTATTAATCATTGCAGCTTTTGCTGCTGCTGGTCCAGATAATGATTGTTGTTGTTGTTGTTGACAATTTGTTGTTGGACTACGTAGAATATTTGGTGCCCATACCATCGATAGATTTGCATCGTCCATTTTTGTATCACGAACAAATTCATCAGTTGAAAATATCTATAATAATAATAATGATAATTTGATTAATTACAGTTGATTTTGCTTTGTTCATTGAAACATACCTGTAAGAAATGAATCAAATAACGTAATGTTGATCGATTTAATGGTTCAAGTTGATCAAGTAATGCACAAGCTCTTTCTGGATCATGTGCACATTCCAATGCTTGCAAATACATTTGTGATGGTATAATTGAATCACGTAATTCACGAAAATATAATTTAAGTGTTGATGCAATCACATGTATATCATGATCATCAGTTAATTTTCCAGATGTTTTTTGTATTATCGAATCATTATTATTATTTGTAGAACGGCCAATCATTTGATTAAAATTACGATCTTCAGGCAGTAAAGTATCAACTATTTTTTTTTTAAATAAAATCAACAAGTAAATTGTTTAGCCATAGGAAATAGAATGAAAATATTCTAATTCAAACTTACGTTTCATTTTTAATCGATGTACATCATCCATATCACCAACACAACGAAAAACACCTTCACGATCTTCATGCCTGGGTTCCAATAATGCTTCAGTAAGTAAAACAACAGGCCTATTTATTTATCCATGGACACAAAAAAGAGAGATGAAATGAATCAAAATTTTGAATCAAATATGTCAAACATACCAAGGTAATTTAGTTCCATCAACTAATGCATCAGCCAATGTTTCACCAAAAATTCCAACATGTTTTGAATGAACAGCACGTAATACATTTGAAACTTCATCAATTGAATGTGGTTTTCTATAAAATAAATGTGAATGTGTATAACGACTACGATACATTTGTTGTTCAAATTTTCGACGAACAATAGCCGTAAATGGATTACGATGACCAAATAAAAATGCATGTAAATGTTGTGCTAATTTATTTGATGCAGTAAAATACCAGAATAATATACACATTAATTCTAAACCACGACGTTCACTATTTGGATTTGGATTCTGTGTAACTTGCCGGGCAACTTGTACCAATACTTCATCACGTAATGGTACTAATTGTACACAAATATTTATCAAACGAACTAATAATTGATCATCATTGTATGATAATGTTGTTGTTGTTGTTGTTGGTGATAATCTTTCACCAATGTTTGTTGTTGTTGTTGTCGTTGATGTAGAAAGATTTGAATTACCGGTTGAATGTTGTTGTTGTTGCGATTGACATGTTGGTGATGGTGAACGATCACCCATAAATATTTGTATAATTTTAAAACAAGCAACCGATTCTTTTACTAATAATGCATCCGATATTGTTGATATCATTGGTTTTTTTAATGGTTTTTTCGTATGCATCAGCATTGATTTTAATGTTTTTTTCTTTGAAAATATACCACCTTTACGATGACGACTAACACATTCACGTGCAAATGATTCAATTGAATTGTTTCCATTACCATTGGTTTTATCTTTATTTTTTACAATAGTTTTTGTTGTTGATGAAGATTTTTTCGATGATTTTGAATCGGTCACTGTTTGATCTTTGTTGTGATTAGAATCCAAAACCACATTATTCTTTTTGTTGACAGTTCCTTTTGTCACTGTTTGATTGCTGTTTTTATTTTTTGAATTTTTAAATGAAGCAGCAACATTTGCCTGATTCACCAGTATAGATTTATGTACATCATTCATTTGATTAAAAGCTGAATGATGTAAATGTGGTGGTGGTATTGGATATGATGATAATGGTACTACAGGTGTTGATGATGATACAAATGGCCGATATGATTGTTGATGACTAGGTGATAATGAAATTGAACTATTATTTCGTGGTATTTCGAATGATAAATCAAATTGATTGTTGTTGTTGTTGTTGGATGTTACGGGAAATTTATTACTCAAACTTGAACGTTTTCCATTTGATGATGATCCAATTGGATCATTCAATTGTTGCTGCTGTTGAATTGTTGTATTAACAACCGATGATGATGATGATGATGATGGTGGTGATATTAATGTCATCGATGTTGATTTACTTGGAACGGATGATTGATCTAATACAGGTGATATTGATGTTCGAACATTATTTGGTTGTTGCTGCAAGAATCGTTGAACTTGATTAGCAGCAATAGCACCACCAGCCCCACCACCACCACCTTCAGTTGTAGCCGAACGATGTAAAAATCCACGAGATAAACCAGTTGCTGGTTCATAAGCAGATACCGAAATCGATTGTTGACGATGAATACTTTTTGGTGATGTCGGCGTCGGTGTTGTTGTTTTCCATGGCAGATTTGTTGATTTTTGATTAAATAATTGTATACGATCAGCTATACTACCTAAACCTTTATTATTATTATTAATTTCAGCAGATGATTGATCCAAATTCATATTAATCCTTCCTGTGCTACTACGTAATGATCCATTATTATTATTATTATTGTTGAATGGATTTGAATAGGCTGGTTTTGGACATGATTCTCGTTGTTGTTCCCGTTGATTATGATGAACATTTGATGATGGTTGTTCGTATCTAATGGCAGATGGTTGCTGTTGTTGATTTGTTGTTGTCGTCGTTGTATAGCTACTGCTCAACCAGAAAAAAATTAAAATTTAAAATTAAAAAAACAAGCAAAAATTTTAAAACAAACCTTCGTCCTAAAGCATTTCGTTTAAAATCGGTTGCCGTAAATGATGCTGACATTTTTAATGGACCATCTAAATTTTGTTGTATTAATGTTGAACGTGATATTCCTCCCGATGCTGCTGCTGCTGCTGCTGGCATTCGATTATTATTCCCAGCATTGGTTCCAGATTTTGTTGAACTAATATATTGATGGTCATCATGATGACCATAATCAACAATATCATAATCATCTATTGACTGTTGTTGTTGTCTTTTTCGATTAAATATCATTTCATTATTATAATCATCATCATAATCATCATCACCAACTAAATGTGAATCGGATGATGAATGTTTTTGTTCATTACGAACATTTATTATTGATTCATCATCATCATCATCAACATCTTCCAAGTCTTCTTCTTCTTCTTCTTCATCATCATCGGTATAGGAATTATCTTCACCACCAAATTCATCATCAGCATCACAACTATCAAAACTAATTTCATCATCTTCACCATCACCATAATCAGTTAATTCATCATCATCAACATCAAAATAATCATCATCATAATCATCTATTTGTGCAACAGGATCATAAATTGATTCCGGTGCTATTGGATCATAGATTCGATTATTATCATTATCATTATTTTGTGGATGAGTATTGAGCAAACCACCAGCAGTTTGACCACGTGCTGCAAATCTTGCTTCACTCAATAGATAATGTCTTAATGATGGCTGTTGATGAGCATGTTGTTGTTGTTGTTGTTGTTGTAGTCTTCGTAAATCATCGGATAAAAGATCAGGTAATCGTCGTATATCTACCGGTGTTTGGCTAGTTGTTTGTGTCCATCGTGATACCATCGATTGTTTTGATGATGATGATGAACGAATCGAATCGGATGTCGTCGAGTTGTTGTTGTTATTATTAAATGTTTGTGTAAAAGAATCAACCATTATTGGTCGTTGTCGACATCGAATACAAATACTTGTTGCTGAATTTGGCGATATTAATTGAGGTGATCGACCAGTATTTGTAGCCGAAGAAGGCGAAGATGATGCTGATGATAATGGTGATGAGCTATTATTCAATGGTTGAGATGTTCGTGATGAATTTGAAATTATTCGATCAAGTGGTGTTGAATTATTATTATTTGCAGCTTGTTTAATAATCTGTAATTTTGCCAATGGTACAATTATTGCATCCACAGTGTTTGGTCTATGATAGGATCAAATAACGATAAAAAAACATAAGGTTCTACTGTGAAAAGAAAAAGATTCAACTTACTTTTGCCAAATAGTTTTCGAATCTTTAACCGAATAATAATAAAAACGTTGACTTTTTTGATCCTGTTTTTTTGTTTCAAAAAAATTTCAATTTTAAAAAAAATCTTAAATAATAAACTCAAAACTTACATAAAGTTCCCACCATTGTGTAATTTTTGGATTAGATTGACGAAGAATTTGAACATTTTTTGGTTCAAACCAACTACATTCACCGCTATAAAATACAGATAATGTTATTTAAGTGAAAAAAAACTTTCCATCAAAAAAAACTTACGTAGAAAGATTGGCAAACATTTTTGTACGAGATTTTGGTTCAAATATTTCGATCCATTCGAATTGTTTTCCATGTTTATCATCATCATCATCATCGTCATCATTATTATTATCATCATTGTTAGCCATCATGTTTTGTTGCTGTGACCACCGGGATGAATTTGTTTCTGAATTAATCTGACCATAGGTTGATGGCTGTTGATCTATAGAAGCCGCAGCAGTCAAAGTAGTCGGTTTGATTGAATTTCGAACGAAATTTTTTCGAACAAATCTTGGTGAAGATTCCATTGATGATGATTGTTGTTGTTGATCCAATCTTGACAACGAAGCAACATTATCATATGTATGTTGTGATTGTCGTAATTGATTCGATGATGAAGAATTGTTTGTGGTCGATGTACTACAACGAAACGAATGTCTATGTTGTTTTGATTGTAAATTATTATTAAGATTTGGTGATGATAAACCAGTATTATGATGATCGAATGAATTCTGTTTCGAATGATTATTCACATTAACTGGATTAAGATTAATCACTTGACATCGATTTAATAATGGTGATGATGATTTTGTTGTTGTTGTTGATTCAATTGATGGTGATTTTGTAACACGTTGATGTGGATAATTTCTTCCTATCAGTGGTGATGATGGTTTCGTATTACAATGTTGTTGTTGTTGTTGTTGTGGATTAGATTTCGAATCAATATGACCATTTGATTTTTGTTGTAAATCACCATTATTGTTGTTATTATTATTGGATGGACCATTAAATTTAAGAAAATGACGTAAACGATTCGAAGATTGTTGTGGTGATGTTGTTGAGCTATTTGTTGTTGTTGTTGTTGTTGCTTGTTGTTTACCACCACCAGCACCAATTATCAATGGTTGGGACATTTTGATTGACTAGTCAACTAAACTCTTAATTTTTAACAACAGGTAAAATTGATGAAATGATACCTGATGATGAGTCAGGCGCATATTTTCTTCTTCTTATTATTCTTCTTGGTTGAATATTTCACAAGATAAAAAATTCCCCGCAAGCAAACAACATCTACATTGAAATTCATGCAATCAAATCAATTAGCTTTCCACCAGGTAACATATATTTCTTTAATTAAAGTTTTGGATTCGAAGATTTTTTTTTCAGTAGCAGCAGATATTATTGTGTTATTTCAACAGTAACAGGAAAAAAATCATTCAACTTCTGTGTGTTTGCGTGTGAAAGAAGGAAACATAAACATTCGAAACAAAAAACAATGATGATGAACGGGATTCAATTCACTCTCTTAAACGTTGAGCCATTTCGTTCGTTTGTTTTATTGAGAGAGTTTAAGTTCAAGTTAAGTTAAGTTAACATAGAGAGAGAAAGAGAGTTTTGGAACAGACAAAACACACACATAAACATTTTGCAAAAACATCTGCCACCGTGTCTAATCATTGCATTCAATGTTGTTTAACACAGAGAGATATCAATGTGGACAAAACAAAAACATATCTCTTTTCTTTCTTTTTTTGCTTGGTTTGCTATCCAACAAACAAACAAAAAAGTCTTGTATATTTGACCGATTTACCTTACCTTATCAAAAACAACAACAAAAAAGAAAAGGTATACCTGTGTGTTGTGCGTTGATAGTATCACCATGTGTGTATCACAAAACAAAACAAAACAACAAACGAGAAAAAAATCCTGTTATAGCAGTTGGTTGATTGGTTAGTCGGTTGGCCAAAAAACTTGTTGTATTTTGAAACACTTGGTTTTAAAACATTGGAATTTTGTCAGTTTGAAATGTCACCAAGGTAAAAAAAAGAGTAAATTTTCTTCCTCTTATAAGATGCTTGGTTTGGTTGATAACCTTGGTTTTTTTTTCTCATTGAAATTGATCGATGATCCTCAAAACAACAGCAAAAAGAAGAACAACAATTTCATTCCACAATTCCATTCCATTAATCAACACCCGAATGGAATGAATCTTTTTTTTCTGATTCAATGAATGATGTTTCGATAGTTTAAAATAACAAAAAACCAAAAAAAGATGTTTTATCGGTTGCCGTAGTGCAGTAGTAGTTTTTAAGAATGTTTATTGTTTTCTTCTGTTTCGATTCGGTGATCAGTTGATGGTTGGTTGATTGGTTACACCCGCATAACTCGCGAGAGAGAGCTAACCACAAGCGAAAATTATAAACAAAAAAGTTGAGTTTTTCCAAGCAAAGGTTTCCGAAACAAAACAAAAAAATTTTGAAGAGTCCATCAATCTTGCAACAGGGAAAAAAATGACAAGAGTTTTTTTATGAATAAATGGCGTCGAATCAATTGAAGATTAATGTTGATGATGATGTTGATCATCATCATCATCAACATTAAATAATAACGGCAACGCCTCACCATAAATTCTGGTCAATTAACCACCAACCAACAGCAATACACATGAATGTCAACAACAACAACATGATGATGATGACTCGATTCGGATGCTATATTTCTAAAACTGTATATGTTGTTGTTGTTGTTTGGCAACATTCATTAGTTTTTTTTTTCATTTTCTTCTTCTTCTGTGTATTTGAAAGCATATTGGATGTTTTTTTTTGTTCATTTTCAGTATAGTTTGATTCGTTTGATATGTGGAACATTCTTCTTCTTGTTTTTCTATGCTTGATTCCATTCTATTATTGTCGGCTGTATTCTTTTGGTGGTTCTCGGATAACAATATTCTTTGCCACTAGATCCAGTCATTTTGTTTATATAGAATTCACATATGCAAAAAAAATTGAAAATTGCACGGGGATAAAAATTCTGTAAAATTCTTGAAATCATACAGCAGTTGATTATTCAATCAATCAATCAATCAATTGATTGATTGGCAGAAAAGAAAAAAGATTTTTTTCTTCAATTTACAATATTGACGTTGTTGACGTTGATGATAATGATGATGATGATTATTACAGGGTGTTTCGACAATTCAAGGAATTAATTTCCAAAACAAACCAGAAAAAAAATTCGGGAT
>ERZ500997.173-NODE-173-length-17923-cov-6.983322_pt1 | contig 17923 bp, 22 predicted proteins | sample MGYA00248826_ERZ500997 | MGnify/ENA primary metagenome ERZ500997 (study PRJEB25958, sample SAMN03398524) | human skin metagenome | study: EMG produced TPA metagenomics assembly of the Human Skin Microbiome Metagenome (human skin metagenome) data set.
AACCAGCAGTGTAAAAGTGTTCCTATTTCTCCACATCCTCTCCAGCATTTCTTTCTTTTCTTTCTTTCCTTCTTCTTTTTTAATTTTTTTGATACAATTGGCTTGAATTCGATCATTTAGGAAATTGATACACTTTCGTAACGAACCAGTATGAAGATTAAAGAAACATTCTTCAATTTGAATCTGAAGACTGTTCATTGCTTTTTCATTTTTAGGCAGTGCAGCTTTTGTGAATAAACTAGATGAATTTTTTTCATGTAACAATGTGGTGGGTGTGATTTTACGTATTTCAGTCCTGCAACTCGAATGACGAAGAATATCGAGAGTCGATTTTGAAAACCAAGGAAAAAAATACGAAATTAGATTTGAATCTAAAAGTTCTGGTGAAATGAAATCAAGAAAGAAAAAATTCTTCACTTCGCTAGACTGATTATCGGAAACAAATTTTGAAAACAATTTCTTAGGAAAATCTTCCGGATGTTGATGATTGTTTCTTATCAATTGTCGAATTCGATCAAATGCATCAATCTTTTTGTTGACAAACAATTTTTCGAGATATAACTGTAAAAAGATACGAACGTGTGTAGATTTTGATCGATAATTTTCCAAATTCGGCAGATAATATTTGTAGATCAATACTAAAAGAGCAAATATATTAGCATAACAATCCATAGAGAAAGAAAACTGATCGATAAACATAAGAAATTCAATGACCCATGGCAATGAAACCAATAATGAATGTGTTTGCATTGAATTGACAAGATAAGTTTCAATATCAAACAATGGCGAATGGTTAATTTGTCTAAGGGTTTGTTGATGTTTGAAAAATAATGCTGCATCACTTTCTTCCTCGAGTTTACGTCTTGTTTCAAGTGAATAAAATGATAAAAATCCAGCAAATTTCGCCAATAAATTGGATTTGATCAAATAATTTGATAAATTTTCTTTAATATCATTTGGTGTGCATAATTCAGCGAGAATAGTCGAGTGAACACAACTAGTCATTTCAATCAGTTTTGACTTTAATATCATTCGTAATTGTTCGTTGAATGAATGAGAATCTGAATAGTAGATGAAATCGCGAAAAAACAATTCATTTGAGCGAAAGTATTCGCTGTATAAATTTTCAGGTTCTAACGGATTTTCTGGTTGACGTTTTCGTTCTATGATACGATTTTGTAGTTTATTCAACCGGTCTTGATTGATTTTGATACCACGATGCTGTTCCAGCGATTCGTTTAGAATTTTCATAGAATCAGCATCTCTATAAAGTTGACCGTTGCAAGATTTCAATAATTGATCGACGAATAACCGGGCTAAATGAAAACTGTTGCCAACATCTCTCACCATCGCAAATATATTCTGAATAGCAACAATAAACAATGAACGAATTGTTTTATCAGTAGATATGATTGTTGACCAAGAATTTTCATTATATCGCTTGAATAAACGATAAAATTCATCTCGCTGTCGTCGAAACATTGAAAATGAATAACCATCGGGAAAATTTTGTTTGCCATCAGTTTCCGATTGAAACGAGACAAAAAGATTGTCGCCTTCGGACGAAAAATTCAAAGATAAGGAAGGCAGCTTTTGTGTCAAAAAATTATTTAAAACTGTACGTATAAATGATGATTCTTGAAATTTAAATAGAAAAGGATCATCTATAAGATGATGAATGACATTCACATTGAAACATGTGAAAAAATGCTTTTTAATAACAATTTCCTCAAATGAAAGCCAACCGAAGTAATAACAATTATGATATGATTTGAACAGTTTTCTTAGATCAAAACAAACAACTTGATTATTATCACACTCAGTAATCATGCTGGATGATTCAATCACAGATTTCTTACTAATGACTTCGACAATGAATTTAATTTCTTCAAAAAGATATGGCCAATAATTATCGATCAATATTAAGCTATATAATTGTTGAAGTTTTCGAATCATTTCCTTATTTGTTGTAGATATTCTATCGAATTTTGGTTCGACAACAACAGCAGTAATATTTTCGCTTTCAATTTTTCTTGTCTGTTTTATCTTGTCATATTTTTGACGATTATTAATTGACATGTTCATCTTGAATTGTTTCAACATTTCACGTTCTTCTTTTAAATAATCACTATTTTTCGGAGATATTGAATTATTTTTGGCATTTGAACATTTGAATAAGTTTTCGTTTGTTTTGATAAAAGAATGATTTGTATCGATCGATGTCGGTTTTATACGTTTTTTAAATGTTTGTTGTTGTGATTGAATATTCAAAGGTGGGAATGCATCATCATCATCAATATTCAAATTTTCACTCGTAATCAAAGGGTTGTTGTTATTGGTCATGACAACATTGTTTTTATTTTGTTTCAATAGCCAATTGAAAGATAAATGAAGATTCTCAATGAAATATGAAATAAAAAGCTGCGCATCTAAATCATTTTCATTTATGATATCATGACGACCCTGAAACCATTGTTCAATATTTTCAATGGATAATTCATTTTGAATATAAATATTTAATAATTTTTCCATGATTAAAAATTCATTGTTTTAATCACAATAATTTGAAAAAATAAAGAAAACAAAACAAATGGTTGAATTGAATCGATGACCACATGTATTATGTTTGGTTACTTGGATCGAAATAGCAGTGTTTTTTTTAAGAATTCAAACACTAATTTTATCTCGAAAAACTTTAGCTAAATTCATGACAATAAAACGATTATATTTTTGATTGTTGAATGCTGTCATCAAGTTGTTTGCATGATAATCAATTACAATGAATGTTGTATTCAGTGCAAACTGGATTAATTTGTAATAAATCCTGCCATTTTCAATTCTTTGTTGATAATGTGTAGCATATTGTTCTTTGTTTAAATCGATATATTTTTGTAGTATTTCTTTTGCATTTGTCGAATCTTTGAAAAATTCAACAAAACGTTCGTAGGTCATTAAATTTGAAGGTTGAACACAATCACCGTTAATATATCGATGTAATGAATGTATATAAGAACGAAAAAATTCATTGTATCGAAAATTATTTTGTAGTTTAGCATACCAAACCATAAGAAACCAACTGATCTTGTTGACTAAAAATTGCAGTGAAATAAATCTATCATTTCGAAATATCAACAATATTATCGTGTTCGTTATTCGTTGATAAAGGGGCAAATAGTCATCGGGCTTGATTTCTTTACGAATCGGATCGCAATATTCTTTATTTGAATGTTGATCATCATCATGATCCGATGGTTGTTGTGTTTTGCGCCATATTTCAAGATTATTTTTCAGTATCATTTCATTCGCCATCGGATCATCAAATTCGATCGGCGTGATAGAGAATTTATTCAACGTTTGATGATTGACATAGAGATTTTCAATTTGAGTTGCTAGCTGACCGAATTTTGCTTTTACCGGTAAAAATATGTCAAAATATCCTTTCATTCGATTTAGATTAAGTAATGATAATTTTGAAATTTTCTTTTTTCCTTCTGTTCTCTCTTCGTTCAATAAACCCTTGACAAGAAGTTGTTTGGCTTCGATCAAAGTCTTATATTTGTAGCCAAGAAATTCACAAAATTCTTTGGATTCATTGATAACTTTCACACGTGCCAATTCATTGAGAAAATCCGATAAATGTTCACGTCGCTGTTGAACAAATGTTGAGTTAGCATTCAAACTATTACGAAATGATGTTTTCGGAATCAGATGGCTGAACAATGAATTTGGATGAAAATAGATACTAGAAGGCTTTCTTTTCAATCGTACCATATATTTACGATATTCAGAGTGTTTTTCCAAACGATATTGAAACGAAAGAAATTCACTGAATCGGCGCGAAACTTGATAGGATTGCCAACGAGATTGACAATCTGGATGTTTATCATCAATAACTAGCACATTGTAGACAATAATATAATCAATATAAGGATCTACTTTGGATTTTTCCGATTTATTCATGTTATTGTTTGTGAATGGATTGGATGTGGAAATCTTTGCCTGAATAATACGAATTTCATTGAAAAATCCTTTGCTCCAATCGTTCGGACTAGATGATTGCTCATTATGTAGAAGATCAACGGTTTCGTCTTGTCGAAAGTCTTGATCTGGATTATCTGTCGAGTCTAAATTTGAAGAACGAGATTTATTTTCAAGCCGAAAAACAAAATCTTCTAACGACATTGTACCAAAACATGTTGAACATAGATAGAGGTAATTGTAGAGTATAAAAAAAGGATCGGTAATTTTTTGAATAGAAGGCAAAATTATTGTATAAATAAGGATATTATAAACAAAAAGACGAACAGAATTATGTCCATCATCACATTTGGTTATCAAAGAATTTACATCTTTTGGTAAGACTCGAATTAAAATATCATCCAAAACTTGTGAAAAGATTTGTTGTTCAATGTCATCGAAATCTTTATGATGTCTGTAATGGCGTCTCTTCTTTAGACAATCATTGAGTTTATCGAAAATTTGTATTGCAAAACTTGAATCATTACACAGCTTTTGTTGCGTCAGCAGATAAAAATTATAGATTGCTTCATTAAGATTTTTCTTAATTAGTTTTCGAAAATTTTCACCTTCTCGAGGCAATGACGATTGAATGCAATCATACCAGAAATCAATAAAATTAACACAGATGACTTCAGACAATTTGTTGATTTCCAATTTTATATTTTGATCATCTGAGTAATCTTTGGAATTTTTCGCATCGAAATCAAAATAATGATCACAGTAAGACCAATAACGGAATGGATCAAATCGAATGTTTTGAAAACATTTGTAACTCAGTTTCTTGATCCATTTGTTTAATTGATCATTGGAATTTCGATAAACATTACGGCTATAATCGAATAAAGTTGATAAACCGAAACAATTTTCATCATACAATATTTCAAAATATTTTCGAATCGATGAATAGAATGAAAAGACTAGAAGGAAAAATATTGTTGCAAGTAAATAAAGAATAAACAAATCGAAAATCAGCATTTTTATTTCTTCATCGAACCACAACCATGTTATCGTGGATGCAAGATTTCAATTGCGTTTCAAAATATATCAAAATGATTCGATTTTAATCGATTGTCTACAATCGATACATTGGTCGTTCGAAGAGTTCAGAATTGTCTTTTAAAAAAAAGAGATTTTTATTTTCCAAACACAAAAAAATGTTAAGACTGAACATAATTCAACAATTGACCAAAATTAGTTTAGGAAATACGATTTATAGACGATGTTTTTTTGGAACTCAAAGATTATATAGCAATGACCAACAACAACAATATGATGAATCAGATATTTCTTCCAAAAAAGATGATGATAATATCGACCAACTGCCCTTGTATGATGGTCATATCCTTTTATCTCCGATACAAAGAACATTATTGTCAGTCGGTTCTGCATTAGCCGCTCTTAATGATCCATATCGTGATGGTAATTTTAATGAAAATCGTTGTTTTTTTTTGTAGTGAATATAATTTTAATTTTTTACAGATGCAGTTGCTACATTCGGTGAAACAACTGGTTATTATGCATTAAGACAAATGTACGCTGAAATGCTTAAAAATCCAGAAGGACAACGTGTCATCCGTGATCAGCCGAGAATTCATTCGACAACCATTGATCTAGAAGCATTGGGTCAGCTACCACCTAATACTTTTGGTTATAATTACTACGATTTTTTGAGAGTCAATGTAAGTTTCTTGCAAATTTTCGGATTCTGTAACTCATTTTTCCTGTTGCTTAAAAAAAGAAAATTACACCAGATTCACGAAAACAGGTTCGATTTGTTGATGATCCAGAATTGGCATATGTATGTCAACGTTATCGTGAAGTACATGATATTGTACATTGCATTCTTTCGATGCCCACGAATATGTTGGGAGAAGTTCTTGTTAAATGGGTAGAAGCCATACAAACTGGATTGCCATTATGTTGGTTTGGTGGTTTATTTGGTGCTATTAAACTGAATCCTAAAGCTAGACAGATATACTTGAACCAAGGTCTTCCATGGGCATTGCAATGTGGTCATCAAGCCAAAAAATTCATGTGCATCTATTACGAAGAACGTTTTGAACAGGACTTTGAAGATTTGAGAAAAGAATTGAATATTCCGAAACCACCAAAAATTGGTAAAATACGATCACATGTATGAATGAATTATTATTAAAATATGATATACATAACCAACGCTAACAATAAATAACTGAAAACGTTTTGATATTGTTGAAAAACATCATAATCACTTTTGAAAGATATTTGGCCACCAATTGGACCCATTTTGTGAGTACTTTTTTTGTCCGCAACAAATAAGGCGAATGGTTCTACTTGAAGTTTCTCAGCTAGTTTATCCATATCCAAGTTATTATCTAACATTTCCGAACGATACAAATAAAAATATTTGCAGGACATTGTACGCATCTTGGTGACTAAATCCATCTGTTTAAAAAACAAAATTTCAATCAAATTTTTGTCAATCACAAAACAAGAACGAACTTTTTCATTAAATGTTACATAGGCATCAAATTCAACAGTACCCTGTACTTGTCCAGACTCTCTTGATTCGGGTTTTTTACGGTATTCCGAAACCCAACCACGATTGACTAGAACACGGCGACCATTTTCCAGCACGAATGGTGTCAATACATAATAGCCAGATCGATTCAATGGAGATACAAGGGCATCGGAAAATTGAAAATTCGTTCTTTGTGAGAGAAGAAATTCTTTATCATGTTCAAAATATCCTCGTAATTTGACCTTTCGATACATTAGTTTTTGTATTTCTTCAGGCCTGAAATAGAACAAACAAATTTCGTTAACATTACAGTAAAAGATTAATAAAAAAATTACTCATTAGGTAAATCTACAGGTGGAATTTTATCCACATTTTCGATCGTCAAAATTGAATCAGGATTTTGCGAATCGTTTTGATATTGTTTTATTCCGGCGTGAATGGCTAATGTTAATGGTACTATCCAGATATTACGAGCTGCCTAAACATGAAAAAATGATATGCCTTAAGATTTCAAAGTCTATTCAAATTTAAAACAAACATTGATCATATTATCCATAATGGTCCAATTCTGTCTTTTATACTTGTTGGTTGGTGGTTTATTTTTTGTATTAAAATAACGATAAAATTGAACATGATTTACTGATGGCTTAAAAGTAGAAACTATATGAATCTGAATAATTTTTCCGGTAAGTGATCGACAATTTAACAATAATGTATTCATTCTTTTTGATTTTGTTCATCAAAAACAATTTCGTTTTCAGAGTGATTTTAATTTTGGTCCTATCATTGATGGACGGCCTTTTCTTGCATCATATGGCATGCATGAATTTTATTTTTGATTGATCATTCAACGACTTTCGTCTTATCACATTTATAATTTTTTTTCAAACAACTGTAATTCCAAAAATAAAAGATTGAAATTTTAAAAAGAAATGTCCAATTTAAATTCCAATATGAAAACTCGATTCGTTGCATCATTTATGCAATTTCTTTCGGAAGAATTGAACAATGATGAATTATCGGCCGATTCGAAAGAAAGCATTGAAGGTATGTATTTTCATTTGATATATCAATTAAATTTAATAATTGTAAATCAAGTTGCCATTCAATGTTTGGAGACGGCTTATAGTATTAATCCAGTGGATGGAACATTGCATTCGAAAAAGCCAATGATGGAAATATTTTCCGATTATATGAAATGTGAAAAACAGGATTCCCAAAAAGTTGTATCGGAAGAAGATAAAACAAAAGCAAATGAATTGAAAAATGAAGGTAATGAATTAATGAAAAGTGGTAAATATCAAGAAGCTTTGGAAACCTATACCAAAGCCATTGAGTTGGATGATGCGAATCCAATCTATTATTGTAATCGTGCCGCCGCTCACAGTAAATTGGAAAACCATGTGGCTGCAATAGAAGATTGTAAAGTGGCTATTCGAAAAGATCCAAATTATAGTAAAGCTTATTGTCGAATGGGTTTGGCCTATGTCAATTTAAAAGATCATCAACGTGCCAGAGATTGTTATAAAAAAGCTGTTGAATTAGATCCAAGTGAAAGTAACAAAAATAATCTTCGTTTGGCTGAGGAAAAACTTCAAGAGGAACAGGCTCAATTCTCTAATATGGGATTCGGTAATCTTTTCAACAATCCGCAATTGATGAATTTTGCCTCTCAAATTATGTCCAATCCAAATATGCAGAATATGTATGATTGTTTTTTATCTAGTTCATTATAAATTTTATTGAATGAATTTCTACATTTCTAGGTTTTCACAGATGTTGGGTTCGATGGGTGGTATGGGACAACAGCCACATTCTGAACCTTTATCCAATCCTAGTGATCAAACTGCTGCTGATGGAACTGCTTCATCTAATCCAATGGAATCATTTTTGCAAGTGTGAGTTTGAATAGTAAGAAAAATTATACTGAGATAAATTCTAACATATTAATTTTTATTAGTGGTCAACAATTTGCCGATCAAATTCGTCAAGCTAATCCTGAATTATTGGAACAACTTCGAAGCGCAATGGGTGAAGCTAAAAAAGATAAAGAAGATGAAAATCCTGATAAACAGGAAAATTAAAATTACTGGTCTTTGATTGATTGAGAAAATATCATTTTTTTAATTCATAAATTAAAGTTCAAAATTTATTTTTTTTCCAACAACAATTCACAAATAATGCCATTCTGTCAAATAATATCAACCGATGCTAAATCTTTGAATTCAATGAATTTTTGTGTTATTAAATCGGTTATTTTTATAACCGGTATGCTGAATAATCCAATTTTAACTGGATAAAGATTCATCTGTACTTCAATCGATTGTGATTGTTTCAATTCACCCAAATTTTTACTCGATAATCCTAGCCACAGTATATTCTGATTTTCATCATTGACAAAATTGACCAATGGCTCTACTGTTTTTGAACTGTATGATCGTTTTTTAAAAAAAGAAAAAAAAATTCAAATAAAATGTTTAGTAGTGATGCATCTCACCTAAAATTGATGATTCTGAATTTAATTTTAAATATCTCTTTCAATTTAGTCTGTGTTGGAATGTCTTCAATATAAACTTTTATATTATCGACTGTGGCGTTTCGTTCCAATTGTGACGTTTGAATGTGTCCTTTTTCTCCAATGCCTGAATACCATATAATGTCCAATTTACCAATAGTGTTGATTGATTTCAAAATCGAAGGATTAAAACGTATGTCTTTCTTGGGTGTTAATACAAACAAATATTGCCGAGATTCACTTGGATTCAAGCGATTAATTTCGCCAAATATCCATTGATCTTTATGTTCGATATTAAAATTCAATGATGTGACATCAAAATTAACACTATCAAATTGAACACTTTTCAATTGTATGGGTAGATTAGTCGAATTTTGAAACATTGCTTCCAAATAAATTTCATCACATTCTGTGTAGTAAAATTTAGTCTTTACATCAATAGGTTTGGAAATCTGAAATTGAAAAAATTTTCGACACGATTGCCTTTCATGATCGGGAAGATCAAAACTCAAAGTACAAATTAATCTAATGTAAACGATAGAAAAAAAACAAATAATGTGCTATACTAAATACTAAATATCCTACTTACACGTGAATATGAGGTTCTTTGATTTCATAGCTAAGTATCTCGTCAAGACTAGCTTTAGCATCTAGCTTTTCGATGTTCAATTCTTTTAAAACGATAGCTCGATTATTGATTTGCATATCGATTCGAACCGAAACATTTGTCATTAATTCTTGTATCGAATCATTTGTACAATTGATAAAAAAAGAAAATATTTCTCCAAGATATATTGTTTTGTATTGATTTGGAACAATAATCCAATCATTTTTATATTGATCAGGAAGAATTAGATTGTCAATAGTTGGATTGCTAAAATAATGATTATATTCATCGGCGGTTATAAAGCTGCTTACATCTGTTTTTCGAGATACAACACGTCCAACTGTTTATAATGATAATTTAATTATTAGATTTATATTTTTGAAACAAAAGAAAAAAACATTTCAAAAGACAAACCTCGAACTGATAATAAATTTTCGGGTTTAATTTCCATTTTTCAATTTATCCATTGATGACTTGAAATTTGCAAATGTTGTCAAACCAACAGATGATCCGCAAGGTGTCTCCAAACGCAGAATATCCAGGGATATAAATCCATGTGTAATATTTGTTTTTGTTTTGGATCTCGATTTTCTTTATCTTATAAATTTATTCATTTGAAATGATTACAACTAAAATTCTTAGAATGTAAATATTTTAAAGATAATAAATAAAATCGAATGATTCTTGTTAAAATTTCTTGATTCTTTTTCATAGAAATCGTTTCATATTGAATAGGCCATTGATTCATTGGTATTCATCATTGACAAAAATCGGAACCAAACGGCCACCAATTAAACATATCATCAAAAAAAATGGATTGACATTAATGTGTGGTGGTATTACAACCACTGGATTTCTTTATTTAGCCATTGATAGCTTTCGATGGAAAGCAATTTGTCAAAGTTTTGAACAGGATAGCATTAATCGAATCTTTGATGAATCAGAAAATCATTCCAAAAATCGAGACCATAATCAACGAATATCGATTTGGTCAAAATTATATGAATTCCTCAAACCAGATATTCTTTGGTTTCTTTTCTCGATTCCGGTTAGTATAAAAAAAATGGTTGATTCCGTTTTTGCCATTTTTTTTCTCCCGTAGTGCGCTTTGATGTCGGCGTATTATAATATTCAAATTAATCTTGAATTGGGAAACCTGATGAACGTCATTCAAGAAACATTAAAATCGGGAACACTTACAAAATCTTCGGAAGATTTTATTAAAGAATTTATTGAATTGATCAAAGAACCGGCAAAGAATTTGGTATTGGATTATCTATCACAATCAATTTTTTCTTGTCTTTATCTTTATTCATTATTTGTTATGGCCGAACGAACTGCTAATCGAATAAGATTCGATTTATTTTCCAAATTTTTAAGCTTCGAGATTAAATTTTATGATCTCAATAATAGTGGCAATGTTCTTAGTGCTATATCGAACGATGTGCTTGAATTTAAAAGTTCATTCAAACAAATGATTTCGTTGAGTATCAAGAATATGGCTCAAGTTTTAGGTTGTGTTTATACATTGTTTAAAATATCTCCTGAAATGACCATTTTGATTAATGTCGTTGTTTTGCCTACAATGGTTGTCGTTGGTACACAAATTGGATCACGATTACGAAAACTTTCACATCGATTGCATAATCAGGTAATTTTTTCTCCATCAATGAATCTACTCGATTCATTCTAATTTTCTATTTCAATTCATTAGATTGCAAATATTACGAATGTAGCATTTGAATCAATGAACAATATTCGAACGGTTAAAATGTTGAGCATTGAACAAATTCTTGAAAAGTGAGTTATTTCAAAATTATTTACTTTTTTCTAATTTTTAATTTGGTAGTAAATTTCTCGATGAACTACTCAAATTTGATCATTTGAATCAAAAATTTTCTTTAGGTTTTTCAATATTTCAAGGCTTAACAAATTTATCAATAAATGGTATTGTTATGGTTACATTACTTTTTGGTGGCTATAATCTTCTTGGCGGCAGAATGACCGCTGGTAATCTGATGGCCTTTTTGGCCACTACACAAACTGTTCAACGTTCTCTATTTCAATTGTCCATGCTATATGGACATTATATAAAAACAACATCAACATTACAGAAAATATGCTTCTATCTGGCCATTCCTTCTCCTGATATTGGTGGACAAATATTGCCAAATGTTACGGGTGATATCCAATTCACAAATGTTACATTCAAATACCCGAAACGACCAGAATATATTGTTTTAAAGAAATTAAATCTTAAACTAGATGCTGGAAAAATTACTGCATTATGTGGTTCATCGGGTAGTGGAAAATCTACCATAGCTATGCTGGTCGAATCGCTATATGATATTGAATCCGGATCAATCACGTTAGATGGGATTAACATGAAAGATTTGGATAAAAAATGGTTGCGAAAAGATCTGATTGGATACATTTCTCAGGAACCAGTGCTGTTCTGTACATCAATCAAAGAGAATATTTTGTTTGGTAATCCAAATGCTACTGATGATGAGGTGATTGCTGCGGCTAAAATTGCTAATGCACATGATTTCATAATGGAATTTCCAAATCAATATGATACAATTGTAGGTCAACAAGGTACAGCATTATCGGGAGGTCAAAGACAACGTATTGCCATTGCAAGAGCGATAATTAAAAATCCAAAAATATTGATACTAGATGAAGCTACAAGTGCGTTGGATTCGGAATCCGAATTATTAGTTAAAGAAGCATTGGATAATGTAATGAAAGATCGTACTGTATTGGTCATTGCACATCGTTTAAGCACGATTGAACATTGTGATCATATTGTTGTACTAGAATCCGGACGAATCGTCGAACAAGGGACACATGAACAACTTTTACAGAATCGTGCCAAATATTTTCAATTAATTAATCGAGCTAAAAAGAAAAATATTGATAAACGAATACGAATAATTATTGACGATTTTTTGATTGATGATTTATTAGATGAATGATTCCTATTTGATTATACAATTTTGCAATGCATTATTTTTTTCTATACAATAGTTAAGCAATATCTACAAATCGGATTTGTAACAAAAAGTTTATTCCGTTGATTATTTATTTTTAGTCTATCTTTGTTTGTTTGTTTAATTTGTATTTTTGTTCAATTAAAAATTGTGATTGAAAAATAAATTTGTAATTTTCACCAATATTATTGTATTTGTTCAAATATTTTTAATTCCAATTGGATTATCGTTGATACATGAATAATGATAATCCTCTTTATCATTCCAAAATCGATCAAATGGATGAAATTTTTTCTCAATCCAAGATATTAATCTGCTGTACATTTTTTGTGAAAAAAATAACGAAAATCAATCCTAAAATTCGCTTGGTTTGTCATATTCTAATTACGTGATCTATTTCTGCTCTAATTGTTGTCATTTTTTTTGTTGATTCGAGGGTTTTTTTCCAAATTGATAGCAAAATGTTACACTTTCATTCTTCAATCTAACCCTACATGATTATTATTATTGTTATCATTTTTTAAGCAAAAAAAAATGATTTATTATTGGAATAATATTTGTACGTTTTTTTCTGAACAAAGAAAAACAGAACATAGATAAAGGTTGCTAAATAATGTCAAAAAAAACAAAACACTGGATTTTTATTTTGAATGACCTAAAAATAATAATGGTCAGTAGAATTAAAAAAAAATGTGAATATTTTTGCAAGATCCATAGTGATAATTATCTTTCTAAATAATTAATTCAAGTCACATAAATGTATGAGTAGTTGAATGTGTATGAAAATTCAAAGGGTACTTCCCGTACCTGTCGTTATGGTCATCATGAACCATCATATGTTTCTATGACAATTTGCCTGGCCTTTTTTATTCAGGTCTCAATTCCTTTTCAGTTGGTGGATTTGATTACCAAAAAAAAAGAGTGAAAGTTTTGAAATTCATTCATTTCGTTATGATCACTATAGTGGAGGTTATCATAAGATAGACATGTAAAATGATGATGTTTTTTTGTGATGTTGATATTACTATCGAGTTGATTTAATTTAAAATCTTTAAAGACAAAATAATAGATATCGACAATGAAATTGTGTTTAATTTTATGTTCATTATTAAGTGTGTGGCCAAATTTTAGTGAAAGTTTTCATCGATATTCCTCATCACTAGAAAGATCAAAAAGGCAAGAAGAAGCTGAGAAGGTTGGCGAACCTGAAGTTGATTCAATAGTCGGACAACCATGTGATTATGGTACCGGAGCGTTTATAAATCTATGTCAATGGTCAGTACCAAATGGAAGTCATCCAATGTATCGTTGGCGTATCGCTCAAGGATCACAACAATTTTGGCTTGGTGGTCCAGGAAATGATCACACATTACTTGATACGAGCGGTGGTTATGCTTATTTTGAAACTTCATATCAACAACAAATGAATAATAATGAAAAATTCATATCGATGAACAATCAACTAAACAATCAACGACAATCAAATAATTCAATTATTAGTACTGGTAGTCTATTAGGTTATTCATCGAAAAAATCTAAAAATGATGAAGTTATCCGTCCGTTGATAAGTCAATTTCCATTGTTTCAAATAAGTAAACCTGAATCTAAAAGAACAATACCTGTACCCGATTATGGCTTATTACAGACTCCAAATATTAGTGAAACAGGACCAATGGGAATATGTATGATATTCTATTATAATATCGAAGGTCTTAGTTCCGATAGTCTTCAAGTAATCCTTTCTGATTCAAAAACCAAGCATAATAGAACTTTATTAGAATACAGTGATGTAACCGATGGTGAATGGAGAAAAGCTGAAGTTCTTTACACTTATGCTGATCTTCATCAAGTAAGTCGATTAAATTGATCAAATCGAACATGATCAATAAATTATTTTTTTCAATAGATATTTATTCGAGCTAACGCCAGAAAGTTAAATGATCCGGATCGATTGTTTCGAGGTTATATTGCAATCGATGATCCTGAATTAAAACAATTAGATCCCAAAAAGATGAAAAAAGATGATGATTCTTGTAAAGGTCATTGCACATTTGAAGCTAGTCTTTGTTCATGGAACAATCAAGATGAAGATGATGATTTTGATTGGAAAATTGGCAGAGGCTCACAGAATCTTTTTACTGGACCATCAAGAGATTTTTCTAGTTTTGATAATAACGAAATTTCCGGTGGATATATTTATATTGATTCTAGTTATCCACGAAGACCGGGTGATAAGGCAATGTTGCTTAGCCCAGTGATGAATCCAACAAGTAAGTTTATTAGATTATGGGCATTATAATTACTTAATTAAAATGTTTGATATTGAAAGATGACAATAAACCATTGTGTCTTAAATTTGCCATACATATGTATGGTAATGGTATCGGTACATTAAGAGTTTCAATCCGTTATACTAGTGCAAATGAAGAACAAGCTATACCCGATCAGGTTCTATGGGAAATGACTGGTGAATCGGGCAACAGCTGGCATGTTGCTCAAGTTCCAATCTCATCACCAATGTTATCTTATCAGGTAATTAGGAACCTCCTTATTAAATTTAATTAAAATGAATGTTCCGCCTTTTTTTGTAATTTGTTTTTCCTTGAATAGATTGTTTTTGATGGTGAAATCGGATCAAATAATCTTGGTGTTATTGCATTGGATAATATTGCATTCAATGAAGAAGAATGTCCAGTATTACCACAAACAGCATCTAAAGGAAATGGTGATTGTACATTCGATGAAAATATGTGTTTATGGAGTAATCCAAGTCAATATAATAAAGTCGATGATTTTGATTGGTTACGGCAATTCAGTCTTGGTCAAACCGAACCACGTTATGATCATACTAAACGTTCAACTGATGGATATTTTATTAATCTAAATGGTGATCAACCACATCGTGGTGGTACAAGAGCATGGCTTTATAGTCCAGAATTTGTTCCACAATCAACAGTACCTAAATGCATGACATTTTATTATTATATGTTTGAACGTACAATTGATTCTGCCGGACCTAGTTTAGGTTCATTACGAATTTATGTTAAAACAATGACCGATATGGGTGAAGAGATAAATCTTGTTTGGCGGCTAAACAATCATCAAGGACAAGTATGTACATTTCAAACAAACAAACAAAAAAAGTTTTTTTCCGCTAAATTAATTTTCCAAAAAATAACAATTTCAATTTTAATTTGATTTCACAGCGATGGAGAAGGGGTAAAGTACCGATATTGATCGGTCCAGATAGACAACCACCATTGCAGAACTATCAAATTATAATCGAAGGAATTTGGGGTGATGGTCGAGTTGGAGCTATAGCTGTTGATGATATTAGCTTTTATAATGGCAATTGCACTGGTTAGTCAATCATTTTAATAAATGTTTTCTGGATTATTAATGACTTTTTTTTGTCAATATTATTATTTGTTCATATAGTTTATCCACCAAAAGCAGCAGCTGTTTATGGTGAATGTGCTTTTGATCATGATCTATGCGGATATCGTAATCAATCGGGTAAAGCACCAACAACAAATGTAATTCCAGGAAAAGCAGCATTAGAACGAAATAAAAATCCGAATCGATTATCAGTTTCAAAAGATTCAATTACTTGGAAATTGGCAACATCAACAAATCGACCGGCTAATCTACAAGATCATACATTTAGAGCGCCCAGTATGTTAACGAAATTGATGATTATATAAAGCAAATAATGATAATAATATCGATTTATTTCTAGTTGGCTATGCTTATTTCGATGTATTCAATCAAAATCAGGTCCAATATCCAATTCTTCGTTCACCGGAATTTCAGCCCAGAGAAGAAATTCCACGTTGTGTATCGTTTTGGTTTACACCATTTGGAAGGTATTCAATGATTGTTTTTCTTTCAAAATTGATGAATAAAAATGTTTATTATCGATAAATCATAGGGGCGATTCAACTGTATTAAGCGTTTATGTTATTACAATGGATCAAAAAGAAGGAACTAATGCATTAAGTGAAGAAGGAGAAGGTGAACCTGCTCCAGCTAAACCTAAACCAAGTCCAAGTAATGGACAAGCTGGACTTGAAACAAAAACACTTGTTTGGCGTATAACAACAAGAAAATTAGATTCAGTTAAACCGGAATGGATTTATGCACAAGTTTCAGTTACATCGGAATTAGTTTTTCGTATACAATTTGAAGGTGAAGCAATGGATGGTGGATTTGCATTGGATGATATTGCCTATTATGATGGTGCTTGTCGAAGTAAGTTTCGCATGTCTATAATTGATATTTATGAGAAAAATTAATAAAAATGCACTTTTTCCTACGTCCAAATCAATTTTCCCTCTCTCCAACAAAAAAAAACAAACAAACAAAGCTCGTCCAATCGAAGCTGCTGTTGCACCACCTCCGGAAACTGGCGAAGCTGAACTAAGAGAATAATGAAAATCAATTTCAAACAAAAGTCATAAAGAGAATATTCTATATTGATTTCCCATTTTTTTCTGTTGTAATGACTGATTTTATTTTCTTTCTTTCTCTCTCTTCTGCCCATTTATATGATGGATTTTCTTTTTCAATTAATTTAATTTATAATTTTAAATAAAAAATTCTTTGCAAAATTCAATTCAATCAATTTTTATTGATAGAAGTTATTTTATAAAAAAAAATTATCATCAAAATTTTAGTTAGTTTAGCTATAGTCATTAAGATTGTTTTTACATTGTATCTTCTTTTCAATTGAATCAAAATCTATATATAGAGATTAAGAAAGCCTTAAGTGCATGTATATAATATGTTTTTTCTTTCAGAAAAAACAGAAAATATCATGATTATGATGATGATTAATATCACGAACAAGAGTACATTCGATAGATGGAAACATTTTATATTCATTTTTTTACATATAACAACTATAACTGCAACAAAGATATTAAATTTTACATTTACACTTTAGATATTTCAACAACAACAACAAAAATGATGAACTGATCGATGGAATAAGATTCGGTATCAGTGAAATAGTAAGATAGAAACTAAAAAATCATCAATTGAAATTCAACAATACTTTAATGTTAAAATCAAACATTGATATTTTGATAATAATAATAATAATTGATATTAATGCCGCCATTTTTTTCAATTGGTAAAAAAAAATTCTATTCGAAAAAAAAACTATCAGTTTTTGTCAGCTGACATTCTATTTGTATTACAACATTAACATTTATAAATGCTGCTCGAACATGATATATATCCGTATCTTTTGCAATGATGATGATAGTATTTTCTTCTTCTTGTGT
>ERZ500997.174-NODE-174-length-17851-cov-5.852214_pt1 | contig 17851 bp, 11 predicted proteins | sample MGYA00248826_ERZ500997 | MGnify/ENA primary metagenome ERZ500997 (study PRJEB25958, sample SAMN03398524) | human skin metagenome | study: EMG produced TPA metagenomics assembly of the Human Skin Microbiome Metagenome (human skin metagenome) data set.
AAGTCCACACTTCCACTTTATGAACTTATAAAGTCATACCATTTTTAACAGTGTGATCATAATCAATGTGTTTTTTTTTTTTACTTTTTCTTCTTTCCTGGCCTATTGTTTCTATATTTAGACGATAAACGATGATGATGAGAGATGTTTTTTTTTTTTTTGAACGAACAACGAACGAAAGCGAAGAAACCCGCCAATGTTCAATGTAATGGAATCCTATGGAATCGTTGATTTGGATGGCGCGCGCCAAAAAGCGAGAGAGAGAGAGAGACAGAAAATGGTCATATAAAAAGCTATATGGAAAGAATTCATTTCATTCATTCAGAATCCATCCATTCATCGTTGATGATCAACATTGTTTGCTTTTTTTTTTGAATCTTTAAAAAAAACATAGAAAAAAAATTGATTCGGCACAATAATTTTATTCACTTGAATGAACCAATGATCATTTGAAAATTATCAACCAAACAAAAAAAAAAAAAAGCAAATTTGTTCCAAGGGTAAATTGTCCAATTAGTGTCGTGTTTGTTTTTGTCGACATTGCATAATCATCATCATTCAGTGTGAAATATTGAATAATAAGAATGGCAACAATCTTATCGCTTGTATCAAACAATGATGATAATTCAATAATCATTATGTGTAAAAGATGATCAACAATTTTAAATGGAAATTTTTTGCATATCAATAAAAATCATCATAAAATGATTGGTGGCAGTGGTGTTGGTGTTGGTGGTGGTGGTGGTGGTGGTGTTGGTGGTGGTGGTGACAACATATCAAACGATAAACGAACGTTAATATCATTATTAATGATAATGATGATGATAATGGCCATACAATTAACTGATGGTAGTAGTAGTGATCAACATCGTAATAGTATTGGAACATCATCATATCGTCGTAATCAACAACAAGCATTATATCATGCACCATGTTCACCACAAAATGATTGTCCATTTGATAATACACAATGTAATGTGATTAGTAAAAAATGTCAATGTAAACAAAATTTTATACAAGTTGATAGTTTTGTAAATCGTTCATATATAACACATTTAGCAATGACTTGTTTACATTATGCACAAATTGATGAACGTTGTATAAGTGATATGCAATGTTTAGTTGATTATAGTGAATGTCAATTAACAATGGAAACAATTGCTAATGGTATTAATCGTACGGTACATTTATGTAAATGTATTGTTGGACATGAGCTTAAATATGATGAAACAACAGTGATAATTGATGGACAAAATTATCGTTTAAGACCAATATGTGATCCAGATAATGATCGTTATCATCATTCATCATCATGGATGATAACATTTATTATGATTACCATATTGGTATTAGTGATATTGATCGGAACGTTTGTTTTAATTGTACGTTATCAACGATTAAGACAACCATATAATCAATCAACAATAACTAGTTTAACATCACAAGAAATGAATTCAAATCAAATTGGACCAGGTCAAGGTGGTCAAGGTCAACATCGACATCAACATCGACATCAACATCATCAAATGGGTTCATCAAGTCCACCACCAATGGGTTCAGCTGAAGCTGAATTTCAAAATGATTTTATACAAGTATTTCCAATGCATCATTTAGAACCAATGCCAGATAAAAATGTTCATGCATATATTATTAAATAAATTGGGATGGGATGGGCGATTGTATCGATTTTCATCGATTTGATGGATCGATGGTTGGGTGCAATACCATCATCATCATCAGCGAAAAATAAAAAAAATGCACCAGAAAAAAAAGAGTAAAAAATTATTCTTTTGGCTGGAGGATTTTGTTTCAATCAAGCAGCAGCAGCAGCGGCAACTATATCATTAAATTTTCAATTCAACAACACCGACACACTACTATTAAAATTTGTCAGCTTCGAAAAAAAAATATCTGTATTTCGTCGAAACCGGTTGAGAAAGACGTTTTCACACATTTTCACATTTAACCCCGATGGGAACAAAAAATAATAATCAAAGGATTTGTGTGTGCTATGTGTGTTTGAAAATGTGAAAAAAAAACTTTTTTTTGAAAACCGACTTGGATCCAATAAGTGTGTGTTTGAGAAAGAATCGTTGATGTCACACACATATATTGGTTTAATTCCCAAAAAAAACTTCTGCTGCTGCTGAAACATTCGTTCGTTCGTTCGTTCGTTACAATACACGCAACAAACAAACACCCTGTTATCTGTTTTTTTTTTCCAAAATTAAGTTTTCTTTTTCTTCTTTTCTTGTTTAGAGCAATAAAATTTATTCAAATTTAATCATCATCATTGCACCAAGCCAAACCAAACAAAAATCTACCTACCACTGATCTACTGAATTAATCTAATTGCGATTTTTTTGCAAACAAAAAAAAATTTGTTCATATCACACACATTATCAGAGTATTCGATTCGATTGATTGTTATTTTTCTATTTTTAACCCTTTTTGCATTCCCTTCGAAAAAAAATAGTATTATCCATTGTTTCATTCATTCATTGAATTTGATGTAAATTTTTTCTGTTTTGTTGTTTTTGAATTTTGAATTTTGCATGATTGATAAGCACACAAACAAACAAACAAACAAACATTCATATCATTTATCCATTCATATCAACGATTTGAATGGTAAAGAAAAAAACCGATTTTCATTCATTCATTGTACATTATGTGTAATTTGTCTTGATTCATTCATCATTATTGTAATTTTTTTGTTTTGTTTTTCAAGCTGCCATCGAAAATCTAATAATAATAATAATAATAAACGAAGAAGCGAAACGAAAAAAATTGTTCATTGTTTTTTTCGTTTAATAATGACTATTTCCAATCAAATCAGTGTACACGAGGTGTATTTTTGGTTGCTACTCTCGATATTCTGCAAAGATTAATGATCTGATTGGTTGGTTGGATGTGGATGTGGATGGATGGCTGGATAGAATGACAAAAGCAAAAGTTTTTTCCCATTTTCCAATTAAAAACATTGATGTGTTTCGGGTGTCTTTTGGCTTGAATCCAAAAAAAAAAAACTTTGGATTTTTTTCCAAAGAAATTTTTTTTTTAATTTTTTCAAATTAATTTCCATTTGGAGCAGTGTTTTTTCCATTCATTCATTCATTCCAACCACGAAAATGAAAAAAATATCAAAGTGTATGGCTTTGTCACATGGGAAAGAGATGTGTGTTTCTTGAGCGAAACTTGCAAAAACAAAAAAAAAGATGTGTGAAAAAAGGAAAAAGGAAAAAGAAAATAGATTTCACTGAGAGGAGAAAAAATGCATTAAAATTTAATTATTAATGCTGAAACTGAGAACAAACAAAAAAACATCACTTGGAAAAAACCAAAAAAATTCGGTTATTCGGTTAATATTGGAGTGTGGTGTTGGTATAAATTATTCCGTATAATGGATGATTATGGAAAACACACAAGGTAACAGCAGTAAGGGGAAATTTTTCTCTTCTTTTTCCCTATAATGATTGTCAATGGCAGAATGAATTGGTCAAAACATTTGCCTGTTATGATTGCCTGGATTGGTAATGATGGTTGGATGGTTGGATGGAAACAAAATAATCAAATCAAACCGGAGAGGAGAGGAGGGGAAAGAAGACACGATAACGACCTTTCATGATGTAAAAAAAAAAAAAATAATTTTAAACAACTAAAACAACAACAGCCAAGCCACGAATATCATTATTATTCCATAGAATAATCAGATGATGGAAGCAGATGTTGTTGATTTTTTTTTCAAATGTTTTTTTTGTTGTTGTTTCGAGTTTTTTTGATACTTTTTTTGCTTGTTTGTTTTTGAGCGAAATAAATAAATGAAGGTGATATAACAACAACAACAACAACAACAAAAAACAAAAACATCAAGCCAAATGATGATGAGCATCCATTAAGGATTAATGGTCAGTCAGTGAGCGAGTGAACGAGTGAGTTTAATGGCGTTAACCAATCCACAAAACAACCAAACGAAACACGATCATCAATGTCATCGATGTTTCAAGTGAAACATCGATGATTATGAAATCCTAAATTGAATCAATCAATTAATAATCATCATTTTTTCATGTCGTTTCATGTTTGTTTGTTTACCTTTTCTGTTGGTTGGAAATTGCTTGTTTTTGGATTTTTTTTTCAACATCCAAATATTGACATAAACATTTTCTGCTGCTGCTGATGATAATTCTACATGGAACGTGTCTGAAAAATCGAATGAAGAAGAAGAAAAAAATGATTTATTATGATGCGAAAGGAATCACTTTTTCGAACAACAACCGAGCAAAAATAAAAAGTTTCCCAGAAAAATTCGAACGGAAAACATTCTTTTTTTGCTTCGTTAGAAATGTTTTCGGGTAATTTCCTGTTTGTGTGTGTGTGTGTGTGTGTGATTCCTTTCATGTACAACGTTACACATGTGTGTTTTGGAACTGATCAGAAACAAAAACGCGAAACACGAAGAAGAATAATTTACATTTTTACCGATATTTTCTTGTTTTTTTTCAAATGTCATATGGTTTTTTTTCGTTGTTTCTGATGATGATGATGATTAAAAGATTCAGTTTTTTTTGTTTCCAAATCATTAGGTATTCATATCCATTCTCTCTATCTGTCTGTCTGTCTGTTTCACTCATTCACTCTACATGCTCCAATCTTTTTTGCTTCAATTCAATTTGATTCTTCCTAATGAGAAAGCTAGATTGAACGAAAAAAACCAACCAAACCAACCACGAGGGTATTGTATGTATTGATGATGATACAATAGAATGTTATGTAACTAAAATAACTTTTTTCTTTTTCATATTTATTAGTCAGCCATTACTCAGTTGTTTTTCAACGGAGAAAAAAAGGGTTTTACCAAATTGCTATTCATTAATTTTTATTTTCTGACGACAAAATCATACATTTTTTTCGTTGATGAAATCAGCAAAAATGAAAAAATTCCAACAACAACAACAGCCTAATTGGGCTAAAATTTCCATCAAAAAAAAAGTTTTCAATTTCCATCAAATATCAAATGAGATAACATCGAACAACCAACCAACCAACCAAACAACAGCGAGAGAAAAAAAAGGTTAATTTTATTGAGATAAAAGTTTATCGAATAATAATGATGTTGATGATGATGAAAACATCTCATTCTCATTCTCATTTATTTATTGATTGGTTTTTCGAAAAAAGGCAAAAGAAAAAAGTTTCAACATGATATAATGTCATCATCATCATTCCATTTTGGGCCAACGAAAAAAGTTATCGTTAAAAATATGTGTGATATGAAAATCGATATTCTCTCTACCCACTCTCTACTCATAGAACAAAATGAACTAAAAAAAAATGATTGATGTGCCACCAATTTTTTTCGTTTTTTGTTTTTTTTGGTTGTTTGTTTCGACCATAATGTAGTTGTCACTTGTTATTTGACGACTGAAACGATCGATATCAAAGGAAAATCAATCGAAACAAGCAAAGCATTTTGCTACTGCTACTACTGCTGTTTTCCAAATCCAAATCAATCACCTTGATCCAATGATGATGGTTTGGCTCTGTGTGTGTGATTGGCGTATTGGATTTGACTGAATGATGAATCCAGCCAAACAACAACAACAGAAAACCAGGAAAACTAGGAAAACAATGTCACATTGCCAACAACAACAAACAAACAAAACAAAAGAGAACCTATAGAAAAGAATATAGAGAATTCAAAGCTTTTCAAAACAACATCAACCAGCCAAACAACATCAAAGACTGACAACAAAAGAATTTGGAATTTTATTTTTATTTCACAAAAATTCTGGAGCCAGCCAAAAAGAAAAAAAAATTGGGCTCTTTTTTTCTGGCTCGATGACTATGAATATCTGTCTGTATGTGTGTGTATTTTGAATGTGTGAATCACAAATATCAGATTTCAAGTTTCACTTTTACTGATTCACTGGTTGGTTGGTCTTCTTCTCCCCCTTCTATACATTTCCCTTGCAAAAGGGGGAAGAAATGTTTTTTTTTTTAATTCGGGCGCCAACATCATTGCATTTGCATTGCATAGGCTTCTATTTGTAAAAAACTAAAGCAAAACTGAATTTTTCATTCATTCATTCTCTATCTCTGTTTGTTTGTTTGTTTGTTAAACACTTTTTTTTGGCTATTATTATTTACATGGTCACATACCGTTAAAATAGGAAAAAAGGATAATGTTAATTTAGATGGAATTTCCGGATGGATCTCTTTTTGCTCGATTTTCTTTCTATTTGCCTGCCTGCCTTCTCTAATAGTTATTTATCATCCAAATGATGGTAATCGTTTTGGATGATGAAAAAAAAAATGATTTTACACTGGAATACACACACCCTGTATAAATTGAATCGATTAGATGGATGGATGGATGGATGGAATGAATGTTTTGGTTATGCAAAATAATAATAACCCCGAATGTTCCAAGTAAGTAAATGATTATTATGATTGTTGCGATTGTTGTTACAATCTTGTTCTATTTTTTGGAAAATTTAACCCTACATTCATTCATTCATTTGGAGAATCAATCACGATCATCATCATAATGATTATAATTCTATTTTTGGGATGTTTATCATGTTCTTCATTTATGTGTGTTTAATGAATTTTATTCGATTATTCGAAGCAAAAGATTTTTCGTTTTTTTTTCGCCCATGTGGAATCGAATCATTCGAATTGAATTTCAGAATGAGTGAGTGAAGGAGATTATCAAAAAATATTCGAATGAATGCCAAATGAAATTTTGATAGCAAAAAAAAAAAAAATTATTATCATTATAATAAGTCCATCGTCAATTGGCCAATGTCTGTGTGTGTGTTTTGGTATTTTGGTTTTGATTTCAAATACCCGACAACAACAACAACAACGTTCTAAATGCATAATAAATTCAATCAAAAAACGAACGAACGAATAAACTGACCGACCGACCGACCGATATACCAGTTTTGTTCAGCTGGACAAACAAACACAGCGAATTTTTGTACGTCAAAATACGGCGACAGAATTTTTAGAGAAAGAAAGAGAAAGAGAAATTGCCTTTGCTTTATTTTATTTTTATTTTTTTTCTCACATGAATGATTCTAGACAAAAGGCAAAAGCAGTGAAAAAGAAAAAAATAGAAAAAGAATTTGAAATTCTTTTGAAAAAATTATGGATTCTATTAGTTCGATTTATATTATATATATCGTTTCTGTCGATTCATTCATGTAAATGAATGTTTTTTGTGTGTGTGTAAGTGAGTGAGTGAATGAGTAACTCACTATGGCCGATATATTTGAACATTTTGAACTGGATTCCAATAATTATTTTTGGTTTCTTTTTTTTTCTTCGTTTCTTCGTTTCTTCTTTTTTTGTTTTTGTTCACCAATCCACCATTTCGTAATGATGTTATCGTTTTTTTTTTTTGGTTCAAAAAAATAAAATCGGGATTTTTTTGTTCAAAACATTCGATTCCGATTATCGATCGATCGAACGATTAATAACGTCATTTATGAATCAATTCATTTCAAGGTATTTCCGAATCAAAACAAACACAGAATGATTGGATTGGTTTGTTGTGTTCGATTCGATTCGATTCTCGAGAAAAATCTCGAAAAATGAAATGAAAAACCACAAATAAAAACTTTTTGTTTTGTCGCAAAATAAATTTTTTTTTCTTTCGAAATAATGATCACAAATTGATCATTATTATCAATAATGAATGTGTGCAAAAAATGTTTCCGAATAACTGAAACAAAAAACTTTTGAGAAACAAAAACAAAATTCTGTCATCAATATCATAAACCTAACGACCATTCAACATCTAATTGCTTTTGACCAATTTTCTGTTTTCCCCTTGTTTGTCTTTGTCTCATTATCGTTTTTTGTGTAATATTTAGAGAAGATGTTGTAAAAACATAACACACACAAAAAGACAAACATGGATGGCCTTATTGAAGAGATCCACATCCCAAGATCGATTCTATGAAATGAGTCAAACATAATGGGATATCCAGAAAAAAAAGAATAATGGTTTTTTCCCTTCTTTTTTGTTTTCTTTGGCTTGCCCTGTTTTGAATTTTATGTGGAACAAACAATATTCGGTATGTATATATAGATAGATGATGATGATAGCTTTTGTCTTTTTTCAAATATTTTTTTGTTTGTTTTTTTATCCTTATAACAAGACTTTTGAAACAACAATAACAAATTCGTCGTTGTCGTTGTTTTGGGCATAAAATAATGGCTGTCGATAATGAATGGATGAAAAAACAACAACAACAACAAAACCTAACGACAAACGAAAACAAGTCAACAACACTAAGCCACCACCAACTGTTTTTTTAGTTTGTTTTTTGTCTTGTTTTTCTTTAAGTCTTTCGTTCGTCTATAGTTAATACATTTTTGTTGTTTTATTTTTCACTTTCTTATGATGAACAAACAAACAATCAATGGCCATTTTCATTCATTGAGAATATCTTCGACAAACATGATAGACATGTTAATCGTTTTCAAGCTCTTCATTTTAATTCTGGTCATTCATTCTGGTGATGGTGGTGTGATGATGAATAGATCCTCTGAACAGAAACAAAAAACAATGATGCTCATTTCCTAAATTATCATTCGAAACATGAACATTAATTTCAAGAAATGAAGCTATTTCCACTATCGTGTATGTAACATGTGAAAATGGATTTTTTTTTTAATCTTGCCAGAAAAAAAACATCATTTTTTTCTTTTGATACAGATCTTTTACATCATTCATCTTTGTGACATTCTTTTTTTAAAACCGGAATTTATTTGCTTTTCTGTGTCCCATATTTCTTGTCACAGGAAAGAAATTCGAAGATTCATTTTTTTTTTGGAAACCGAACCGCGAAATACTTCAAAATGTTTGATCAAAAGATTTAACTTGATCAAAATTCAATTGAGAAAAATCTAATCTAATCGGCAAAAAGGATTTCAAATTGGATTGGATACAAACAAAATTTGTTGTATCTATCTATCATCACGATAAAACATCAACATTATTTTTTGTTGTTGAAAAAAAGAGGAAAAAACATTTGCATGATTTGTTTGTAAATCAAGCCAAAAAAAAACATGACAGAAATGAAAAATGATTGGAATACGCGACCAAAATATAAGCTTATCATTACATTTTGGATGTTTTTGCCATTTCCGATTACCCAACCAACCGACCGACCGACCGAATACTAATAATCATGATCCATTGAGGCAAGAATATGAAATGAAAACAAGAAAAAACGATTCAGATGGCAGATCATCATCATCATCATCGTTTAATCGAGCCAAATATGATACTTTTTTTTTATTATTATTCATGACAATCTTCCGGTCGAATTGTGTTTCAAATCTCAAAAAAAAATTTTCTATGCATGCATTCATTCGAATGTGACTGAATGCGCATTCTCCATAACATATCGAAATACATGACTAAAAGACTTGTAATTTCATTAGATTTAAAAAAAAATTTACTAAGAAAATATTTTTTTGAAGAAAAATAAAACTTTCAATGAAGATGAGATCTCGGATGAGTTATGTAAGTAACAGACAAATTTTTTATGGACAAGAACCAGACCAAAATTAATCTTTTTCTTCTTCCTGTTGTAATGGTTGTTGATTTTCTTCTTCTTCTTCATGTTCAGATTTTTTATCTTCAGACGATTCTTGAGATTCCGATACAGATTGTTGTTGTTGTTGCTGATCTTTATTCACAACAACAACAACATTTTCATCATCATCATCAACATCCATAGATTCATCAATTATTTCATCATCATTCAAACCAGTATCATTTTCAGTAATCTTTTCGAATGGTAAATCTTCATCGATTTGATTATCATCTTGTTCAGGCTCTTCATCATCATCTTCATCATCAACTTGTTGTTTTCTATTTGGATTAACAATTGATTCAAATAATTCTGGATCTTGTTCACGTATTCGTTGCACTTGTTTTGTATAAAAATCAAATACAAATTTTACCATTTTACTCATATCATCAATAATAATCATTTCTTGTTGTTGTTGTTGTTGTTGATTTTCATTTTTTCGTTCAATCGAAAATCTTTTCGTATAATATTCATTTGGTATCAATTGTAATCGATTTGGATGTTTATTCAGTAATGAAAATGTTTGCTCAAGTTCTAAACATGATTCGAATAAATTTCGTCGACAAAATACATAAAGTCCAAGACGTGCACGTGACATTGCAACAATCAAACGTCGTACATCTCTAATATGGCCAACAGTTTTTGTTCGTACCAATGATAATAAAATATAATCATTTTGTTGTCCTTGAAATTTATCCACAGTAGTCACTTTATTTGGTTTGCCAATAAATGGATTCGTTGAACAACGTTGTTCAACAACATCACGTATTAAATGTTTTTGGCCATTATATGTTGTCAATATTGTTATTTTATCCGATGGATATCCCAATAAACGCATATACATAAATGTTGCAACAACAAATTCAGCTTCAGCTAAATTCTGTAAACAAACAGAAAAAATTTACATCGTTTATGAATAAAAATCAATCAATCAATCAAAATACCTGATAAAAATGTGGTAATGGTTCGGATTCACCAACATTATTAAAATCTTCTACATTAATCAATTGATATTCATAAAGGAAACCTATATATGAAAAACGAAACGGGTATTTAAATTTGATAAAAAAAATATCCAAAAAAAAAAGGTAATTTACCTGGATTAGGAAATTGATATTCCGGTAATTCATTAATATGTTTTAAATTTTTAAGATTTTTATATTTCCAACTATATAGTTTACAGATTGATGGACGTGAACGTCCTTGTGAATCCAGATAAATTGTCGGTACACCAAGTCTTACAAATCTGGTAAACAATGATTGTTCCATATTACTAAATTTTTGAAAACTAATATTTTTAATTACAGGTGGTAATTGTAAATGATCACCAATCATAATCCAACGTTTTAAACGATTATGGCCATGATTTGGATTCTGTAATAATAATGGTATGAATGTTTCAATTTCAAGAATTTGTGCCGATTCTTCCATTAAAATATTATCATATTGAAACATAAGATTAACTAATTCTTTACGTTTTAATGCTGCATGTGTACATGTCATGGCAATAATTTTTGCTTCTCTTACCAACAGGTAATTAGCACGATCACTACCTGAACGCATAATTTCGAATGCACGAAATTCATCCAATTGTGTGAATATTTTTTTCAGAAAACGAAAACAACCTTTTGCAATTTCTAAATCTTCATCAAATGATTGTCCATGAAATAAATTGGAAACATTGGAAAAAAATTTATGAAATGGAAATTTTTCTTCAATAATTTTTGCTGTTCGATTTTCAATCTGATTTTGATTGATTTCATAAAGAAAAGCTTCCCATTTAGATAAAACATGATAAAGATAAAAATAACGTGCCGTTTCACATGTATATGCAACATCATCATCAAGATTTAATGATTGTGCCAATTTACCAACCAAATCCAATAATTCTAAACGTTTTTTCAATACATAATTAACACGTCCATAACGGCTAAAATCTTTTTCCGTTTCCAATGTTTCTTCACCATGACCAAGTCTTAATAAATGTCTTTCATCAATATCTAATGATATTATTTTTTCAAACATTGCATTCAATGCTTGATTTGAATGTGTTACAATTAATGTTCGTTGATCAGGATGATTATGATAAAGATTGTTTATAATTTGAACAGCTAGATCAGTTTTACCTGAACCAGGTGGTCCAACAACCATTGTTAAACCATATTGAATTCCTGAACGAATAGCTTCAATTTGTTTGGTTGTAAATCGTATACGATTCCATTTTGGTTGTTCTTCAACATATGGTCCACGATTCAATATCTTATAAGGCTGTACAGATATTTTCTTTGATTCATCATCAATTGAAAGTCTAAACGGTGGTTTCGGTGGTGATGAATCGATCATTTTTTCTTCAACATTATTGTTTACCATTTGAATTTGATATGTAGGAAAACATTCAACTAAATGATTATAATCAATAAATGTATCGAAAAAATCTAATCGTTTAAATTGTTGTTCATTTGTTGAAAGATTTGAATAATGTGCTGCGCTTGGATCACCATAACCAAGCAGTATATCATGTAGCCATTCAGGTACAACACATTTTGTATTCATTAAATCACGTATTGTTTCCAATACAGCTTTAAAATTATTTTCTTTCGGTTTTCGTCGTACCAATACATTAAATGAATCATAAATATCATTAAATTGATTTGAATTTTCATTATCAATTTTAAATTGATTTTGATCAAGTAAAACACGATATGTACGATAATCAGTATCAAATTGTGGACGTTCATTAGCAACAGTTTCATCCACTAATCTTCCTTGTACATCTAACATTCCTTCAATTTCACAACCACGTACATATGTAAGTCCAACTTGTGGAATAAATGGTTCATTATAATTATATTGTGTTCCGAATTTTGTTTCCGGTCGTACAGTGATTAAAAAACAAACATCATGTTTACGTAATGATTCCCATTCATTTTTGATTGATTTTTTTACATTTAAATTGACAATAATTTCACCACGTACGCGGCTTGGTTTATCTTCACCAATTCTGGCTTGGCCAATTTCCGTAATATGAAATGAATCAATAGGAATGGCCATACGTGACCAACCACCAAACATAATATCACCGTCTTCAGTTTTCCATGGTTTTAAATGTGAAACAGCATTTTCAATATCTTGTCTTATTTCATATGTTGATTCCAAACGAAATAGATGAAAATTTCTTAACAGATAATCATGTAATGTAAGGAATTGTATATTTAATTTTGGTAATGCTAAACAATAATCACCAGAATAATATTTTGATGGTACTAAATTTTCATCCCAAATAATTTGTTCATTTGGATATAATGGCATTTGATTTAATGATTTTATCTGTGAATCATATCGTTGATAACGATCAACTAATATTTCAAGTAATATATCTTTACGTTTAAGATTATGAAAATAATTACAAATTTTATCAATTTGTTCATTATTATCTAAACCAATTTCCAAATGATGACAAAGCATTATCAAACGATTTTCATTGATTAATGAAAAATATTTTAATAATTTATTTCGATTATCAATCGATGCAACACTTGCCAAAAATAATGGTCGATATTCATCAATGTCGGAAAATAGTTTGAATATTTTTTTCTGTAAATTTGTTAATTGTTCAAAATGTTTTGATGATATTTGTGAATCGGTTAATGCTTCACCTGTAACATCATCGATTTCGAATTTTACATAAAATCTTAGCCTATCCAATAATTGATTAAATAATCGACCTTCGTTTGGTCGTTGCTGTGCTAATATGGATAATCTTGATACAGTAATAACATGTAGATCATCAACAATAGCATTAAAAAATCTTCTTGTTGGTAATAATGATTCAATGTCGATAAGAAATTCAATAAATCGTTCACAATAACGAATCAAATCGATTTCTTTTCCACCAAGTTTTGGTTTCATTTCCGCAGATGGTATTTCATTTAAACATTTATAAAAATCATATATAAGATTATAGAGAAATTTTCGTTCAAACATCACTTGTTCACGTTCCGATTCGGATAGATTTTGATCGGATTTTTCAATTTTTTTCCAAAATTTTTTCAATTTTGGTACTTTTTTAAATTCAAATTCAAGACGAGCCAATGATAAACATGACCAAATTGGCATTGAAATATATTTCTGTATGGAACATCTTACCAATTCGATTTCGATACTGTTAAAACAACGAATCAAAAATATTAATAAAGTTAATTTTTCTTTTGATGTTAATGATGATTCGGTATTGAGCATCAAACGTGTTGTATGTCGAAAGAATAGTGGAAAATGATCCGGTTTTTGTTCGAATGTTTGCCATGAACCGACACCTTCACGAAATTTTTGATTAACCATTGCTACGATAGACATGATCAATTCTTTACAATCACAATTTGATTCATTATAATTTGGCCATAATTGATTTTCAAGATATTTATCAATTTCCAATTTACCAACAATCGATGTTGAAAATGATGTGGCCAAAATCTGTTCCAAATATGTTTGGCGAATTTGATCAAGAGATGCCATTGTTTTTTGTTGGTTGATGATAATTTTATTTCGGAAAATTTTATCAAATTTGAATCATCGAAAAAAAAAACAAAAGCAAAAAATCACATGTCTGTCATTCGAAATTGAACCACACACAATCAACTTGTAACGTATGAATTGATCATTTGAAAGCACATTGTCGATTGTTATTTTGGCGCTTAATTCCAGTTATCATCAATGAAAATTGATCCATTAAATTTCGAACGAAAAAAAAAAATAAAATGTCTCACGACGAATATCAATATCTTAATCTAATTAAACATGTACTTGAAAATGGTGCCGAAAAAAATGATCGTACCGGTACGGGTACAATATCATTGTTCGGTACACAAAATCGTTATTCACTTCGTAATCAAACATTACCATTGATCACAACAAAACGTGTATTTTGGCGTGGTGTTGTTGAAGAATTATTATGGTTTATAAAAGGTTCAACTGATTCGAAAAAATTATCCGAAAAAGGTGTAAAAATTTGGGATGCAAATGGTTCAAAAGAATTTCTTGATAGTCTTGGTTTTATTGATCGTCAAGAAGGTGATCTAGGTCCTGTTTATGGTTTTCAATGGAGACATTTTGGTGCCGAATATCGTGATAATCAAACTGATTATAATGGTCAAGGTATTGATCAATTAAAACAGCTTATAAAAACAATCAAAACAAATCCAAATGATCGTCGTATGATTATAACGGCTTGGAATCCATCAGGTAATTATTTTATTTTGAAAGTAAAGAAATACAAAAACGTTTTCATTTTATATTTAGATCTTCCTAAAATGGCTTTACCACCATGTCATTGTTTGGCACAATTTTATGTCTGTAATGATGAACTTTCCTGTCAACTTTATCAACGATCCGCTGATATTGTAAGCTAATTGTTGTATTACAATCTACCATGTTAATTCTTTACAAATTATAAACAAAAAAATAGGGTCTAGGTGTTCCATTCAACATTGCCAGCTATTCATTATTAACACATTTAATTGCTAATGTTTGTGGATTAAAAACTGGTGAATTTATTCATACAATTGGTGATGCACATATTTATCGTGATCATGTTGATGCACTTCTCCTGCAGGTACTGTTTGTTTGTTTGTTTTTTTGTTTTTGCTTTCAATTTTTACTTAAATCAACATTATTTTTTTCAAATAGTCAACAAGAACACCGAAACCATTTCCAAAAATTCAATTCAAACGTAACATTGATGATATTGATGATTTTACAATGGATGATATTGAATTGATTGGATATGATCCATATGCTTCGATCAAAATGAAAATGTCCGTTTAATATTTTTTTTTGGGGGGAAGGCTGACCTTCGTTCTCATTTCACATTGTCATTGAACTTGTTTTTTTTCAAAATGAAATAAAATCCATTTTTCTGATTTGATTTGATTCGATTGATAAGATTTTTATTTCGCAATTTTTTTTTATTTGATAAACAAAACACTTGCGCATTTAAGTAAACACACACACCCCCTATACGAAGATAAATCTTTCACAGTTGTTGTTTTTTTCTTTTCATTATCAACAAACGACTATGTTCAAATTTCATTTTGTCAAATCCCAATAAGAAAAAAATCTTCCAAACGTTGTAGCCAACCAACCAACAAACTAAAATCAAGATTTGATTGACAATTTACAGTTATTTTTGGCTAATAACCTTTGATTTTTTTGTTTTTCAACGAAAAATCACAAAAATCAAATCACATCATCATTGAACATTCGAAAACAACAACATTCCTTACTTGATTGATTGATTATATAATCAATAACCAAAATATCAAGCATTGATATAAACAAATTGTAACAAAAAAAAAGTATTTAAAAAAACAAATCATATGTGTTTATTATTGAATTTTGTCCAAAAACAATAGCCGAAACGACGACACAAAATTATTCAATTATGAATGATGAAGATGACCATAATCAATTGAATAATGGAAAACAATCATTGAAACCATTTTCATCGATACCAGGACCATGGCCATCATTACCATTGATTGGTACTGGATGGTATAATTTTTATTGTTCATTAGGTATGATTATTATTGTTTTCATTTTTTACAAAAAAATTTAATTTGAATTTATCAAAATTGTTTAGTTGGTCGTTATGATCTAAATAAATTACATGAATTTAATATTGAAAAATATCATAAATATGGACCAATATTTTGTGAAGAATATCAATGGCGACAACCGGTTGTCAATATATTTGATCCTGTTGATTATGAAACAGTGTTTAAATATCAAGGACGTTGTCCAATTCGACCTTCGAATGAATTTGTTTCGTATTTTCGTCGTTCACGTCCGGATCGTTATCCAAGTGTTGGTCTTACCAATCTTAATGGTGAAGAATGGTATGATCAACGAAAAAAATTAGAACCATCCATAATGAAATTATCAACAATCAATGAAAATATGCTGAATCAAAATGAAATCTGTAATGATTTTATTGAATATCTTCGTCAATGTATCAATCCTGATACAAATATTGTTGATAATATTCAAGAAGCTACATATCGTTTATCACTTGAATCAATTTGTATGCTTTGTCTTGACACCCGAATCGGTGCATTTGAATCGAAAACAATCACACAACAACAACAACAATCATCATCTGAAACATCAACCGATGCTGAAATATTGATCGAATCAACAAAACTTTTATTCGATACATTCAATGAACTTTATTATAGTTATCCATGGTGGAAATTTATTAAAACAAATGCTTATAATAATTTAGAACGAGCTGAATCAATGATTTATGATGTTGCATCCAAACATGTACAGAATGCAATCGATAATCAAATAAATGGTGAGAAATTTAATTGTTTTGTTTTGTTTTCAATTTTTTAAAAATAATTTTTCCCGTCTAGAAATATCCGATCATGAAACAGTGTTACAAAAACTATTCAAAACCGAACAATTAACAAATGATGAAATTAAAATGGCAATCATTGATTTTATTATTGGTGGAATATTTACCGTATCCAATACGTTTGCATTTTTATTCTATCATTTGGCTGCTAATCAACGTGTACAGGATAAACTTTATGATGAAATTCGATCAGTAAAAATTGATGATGATGATAATGATGATATTCTACCAAAACATTTGGCTAAAATGCCTTATCTAAAAGCTTGTGTACAGGAATGTTTTCGATTAACTTGTCCGGTTCCCGGTATTATGCGTATAACAACACAGCCAATCCAATTATCCGGTTATGAAATTCCGGCCAATGTAATATAATAATATTTCTTTCAATCAATCAATCAAAAATAATTTTCACCAAAATTCCTTATTATTATTATTATTATTTAGACAATGATTTTTGCTCATCTAATGGCAACATGTCGTTTATCGGAATATTTTAAAAATCCAGATCAATTTTTCCCAGAAAGATGGCTAGATCCAATGGAAAAACAAAAAATTCATCCATTCGCATTATTACCATTTGGTTATGGTGGCCGAATGTGTTTGGGTAAAAGATTTTCCGAATCAGAACTTTATTTATCTTGTGCACGATTAATACAATCATTTCGTTTGGATTTAATTGATCAAAAACAACAATTAGAATTGAAACATGTTTTTGTTGTTATACCGGCTAATCCAATCTCTATCAAATTAACACCAAGATAATTTTTTTTACAAATTTTTTAAAATTAAATTTTTTTTAAATTTTTTAATGAAATTACCAAGATTT
>ERZ500997.175-NODE-175-length-17768-cov-7.397561_pt1 | contig 17768 bp, 9 predicted proteins | sample MGYA00248826_ERZ500997 | MGnify/ENA primary metagenome ERZ500997 (study PRJEB25958, sample SAMN03398524) | human skin metagenome | study: EMG produced TPA metagenomics assembly of the Human Skin Microbiome Metagenome (human skin metagenome) data set.
AAAATGATGGTTTTGATGTGTGTTTGATCTTAAGAATTATAAATTATGAATTCATAGGAAAAAATAGAATGATTGGATACAAAAATTTTTGAAAAATCAAATAGAATAAAATAATCAGACATTTTGTACAAATGTATTGTTTCAAATGAGATACCATGTGTGATTGTGGAATAACTATACAAGGTTAACGCTTTAAGAAATTGAGAATCAAGAGTACAAAGATCCAGAACCATAATGAAATCAAAAATTGCTTTAGCTGCTCGCTGTATCAATCTTTTTCGTATCGTTGGATTTTTTACGACTTTTGGTTACTTTACTAGGAATTTGTTTAGCGGATGTTGGCGGTATGAGGGCTGAATCAATAGCAGCAACGGTTGAAGATTTTTTTGCTTTAGCGCTCGATTTTGAAGCTTTTGGGCTAGATTTAATCGCACATACTGGCTTCGTTGCAGAAGCAGTTGTATTTGTCATTGCCATTGTGGCCGGAATTGGTAACGTAGGAACTGCTGGTGGAGGATTATGCAGAAGATTTTGTATCATAAAACCACCATTAGATGCTGCTACCGAATACGGAGGATGATGTGGATGAGGATAGGGTGCTGGATGAGGAGGATATCCATGTGGTTGTCCTGGATATGGATAAGGACCAGATGATGGATATGGTGGCCTGATCGCTGTTGGTGATGAAGTAGAAGCCGATGATTGAGGCAAGTTATTCGAATTCGGTGCTTGTGGTGGATAAACTAGTGATGAAGGTGAAGGTGTTTGCTGTCGTGGCGATACATTTCGTGGAGACATATAATGTAGAGATGGTGGTGGCGGTCCTTGTTGAGGATACGGTGGAACGACATGCGGTGGCATACGTTGTAAAGGAGGACCATGTGGATGAATTGGGCCACCATAATAACCGTGCGGCGGCGGTGGTGGGGGTCCACCTTGTGGCCGTACATGATGATGCGATTGGTAATAATCTGGATGTGAATGTGGTGGAACAAGATTATGATCATAAGCATGATGGCCAGGTTGATAATAATGATGTGTGGGTGGTGGTGGTCCTGGTTGATGTTTATTTGTAGGATAAGGATTTCTTGGCGAATCAAGATTGAGAATTTTAGGTGGAGGAGATCGATTGGGTGATGTTTGTGGCTGTCCAACTTGTGCTGCTGCAGGAGAAGAAACTGGCACAAAATTTGGTGGTGGTCGCGGCGGATAATTTTGTGGAAGATAGCTTTGTGTTTTAGGTGGAGCTGGACCGCTGTATGAATCCAAATTAGTAAGTGTATAATTAGGATCATCTTTTCCATCACCACCAAGTCGACCTGGAGAAGCTGTTGAAACAACCGAAGGATATCGTATAGAAGATGATGGTGAATAATATTGATGAGCATGTGGATGTGGTGGAGGCAAATTTGATCGTATTGATGATTGAGGATGTGGCGGATATTGATAAGATTGTGGTGGTGGTGGACGTGCTAAATACTGTTGAGGTGGAGATGGATATTCATGTGAAGAAGGTACTTGAGAAGGATATACAGGCGGTGGTGGAACATAATGACCAGATACAGGAGTATTCGCAGCAACAGATTGATGATATGTAGGTCGTATTGGTGGTGGCGGTTGCTGATAATGATGCTGTGGATGTGAATAGGAAATTGGAACCGATGTTGGTGGTTCACTACTTGATGGTATGGATGATGATTTTGGCTGCACCGATGGATTTACATCGATAGCAAATTTTGAATTCATTTTTTGTATTGAAACTAGTGGATCTGTTTTTATTGGAATTATCGGCGTTGTCATTGTTTCGGGAGGAACTATTTGTGCTATTGATGGTTGATTAGAATCGATGGAAGATGCTGTTGAAAATTTTGATTCTTTTTCAACTATGGCCGTTTCATCTTTATTATTTGATTTATTCTGTCCATCATCATTATCAACAACACTAGTAAGTGGTGGTTGTGATTGATTATCATCTATTTTAGTTTTTTTCGTTGTTTTATTGGACACATCTTCTTCGGAAATTTCATGTTGATGATGTTTATCACCATCGTTTTCATCAACATCATCATTATCATCATCCGAAATGATGAGCTGTTTTTTTCGTTTATTATTTACATGATTTTCATCACGACATTCACGGCTATATGTTTGAATGTTTGGTTTAAGTTTGGGATTCGGTTCGGTTGGAGTTATTGTCGTTGCTGTTAGTTTGGGAACTGATTTATTTGATGCCTTAAGATTTATCTCATCATCATCATCATCTTCGTCGTTATAATCTTCATCTTCTTGATATTTATCTTTTTTCTTTGTTGTTGTTGTTGTTGGTGGTAAATCATCAATAGCCCCATATTCATCATCATCATCAGCAGTACTACTATCTTCTCGATAACTTATACGTTTACTTTTTTGGGCAGCACGTCGAGTACGTGGTGCATAATCCGAGCTTTGATCCGAATATGAACCGCTATTGCTAAGCTCATCATCATCATCATCTTCTTCAGATGTTAAATCATTATCATTCTCCTCTTCATCTTCGGAATCATCAATTAGAAATCTTCTTCCAGATTTTTTCTGTATTCTTTTCTTTTTATTATGACTCTTTTTTCTTTTTCGATCCGATTTAAATGAATAATTTCGCTGTATACGTGAAGATCGTCGACGACGACTTGATGGTTCGGAATCTGATTCAGATAGTTCAGTTTCCTGATTATCATCATCCTCTACTTCGGTCAATTCTTCATCCATTTCATCATCATCAGCCATATTAAAATCTTCATCTGATGCATGATCTTCATCATCATCTTCATCCGAAAAATCAAGATTGGTCAGACTTTTCTTTTTCTTTTGTTGCTTTCGATTAGCGTTAGATTTTTTCCGTTGTTCAGTAATTTCATCATCGTCGTCGTCGTCATTATCTTTGCTAGCTTTATCGGATATCGGTTTGACAACGGTCGAATCTTTTGTATCATTAATATTACTTTCAGATTTAATATCATCATCATGATGACCGCTATCAGTTGTGTCCTTTTCAAATGGATTAATACTGAAATCTGGCATTTCTGTATCTGCTTGTTCAAGAATATTATTGATATCTTTTCCTTTACTACGTGGATAGGTTGCATCATCAGAACCAGCATCACCATCACCATCACCGTAATCATAACCTTCAGCTTCATCTTCTTCCTGAAGTATGGCTGATTTGATAAGATTATCATATTCTTTGAATAAATAACTTATTGGTTTTCGTTTTCGTGCTGAACGTAATTTCAATCCAGAACGAGAAAAATCATTTATATCGATATGTTTTTCCCGATGACGGTGTTTCTTTTTCTTTTCTCGATGACGATATTCATCTTCATCATCATATTTATCAATACATTTGGAAACTTCATCTTCAGAATCGCTAATAAAATCATCAACTTCTGAATCTTCTTCGTCTTCTCCCGAAGAATCATCATCACTGTCACTATATTCTCTATATTTTCGTTTCCGATTTGCCGATTCTGTTCGTCTTTTTTCCTTTTTTCTGCCATCATCATCGCCATCATTATCATTGTCGATAAAACCACGTGAATCTTCATCATTCGAATAAAGAAGATCAGCAATTTCATCTGATCGAGCATATCCATTTGGTCGTCGTCTACGAACACCTTTACGATGTTGTGCTTTTGTTTTTTTCTTTTCAATATCATCATCTCCACCATCATCGTATTGTTGTTGTTGATCTTGATCAATAACTAATTCACCACCATTTTCACCCAAATTGATTTGTTCACCTTCTTCAAGAATATTATCGGCACTAATTTCACAATGACCATAACGCCAACGTTTTCGTAGTTTTTGTTTTTCAATAGCACGTTGTTCAATTTCTTCGGTTAAACGTTGATATTCAACGCGAAGTTTTTCAATCAAAAATTTCTAAAATAAATGAAAATTTTAAAATAACCAAAATAAAAAATTGATAAAAAGATTTAACATACATGTTCACAAGGCGGACAAAACCATTCACCCGTTGGTATCAAAAATAATGGAGGTCGAAGACAAGAGGTATGATATCCATCATCACATTTATCACAAAGAAGAATCTTTTTCCCGAGAAAAAAAATTCAAATTTGAATAAAATGGAATTTTTAATTTCATTCACTTACCCAATGTGGATTATCATATTTACCGCATTTTCCACATGGTTTATCATCATTGACATAACTTTCAAGAAATTCAACATTATCAGTGCAATCATCTTTGGCTAAATCAACAACAACAACAAAATCAAATGATTTGACAATTTTTCAATCGAAAAAGGAAGTCTTACATTTTTTTACTGTACGTGCACGTCGTATAACAACTGGTTCATCTTCTGGATCAATTTCTTCACAAGCAAATTCATCTTCTTGATTTTCATTATCATCAAATCGAAGTTGTTCATCATCATCATCATGCATATAATCCTCATAATAATCATCATCAAAAGTATGTTCGGCACGTTTTTCATCCGAATCATCGGATTCATCTTCCCATGGAGTTGCACCTTTACGACCACCTTTTTTTCTGCGTTTACGTTTCTTTTTCTTTTTTTCATCATCACCGGATTCTTTTTGATAATCATCATCACTCTACCAAGGAAAAATTATATTTTTCAATTAATCCAAAAAAAATTAATCAATATCAAATTGACTTACCGTTACTTTTTTCTTTCGTCTTCCTCGTTTTTTCGATTGTCTACTTTGATCTTCATCATCATCATCATCACTATCATTACTATTATCGCTATCATCATCATCATTTGGATCATTTGATTTATCACAAGCAAATTGTGCGGCTAATAAAGCTGCTGCTTTTGCTGCCATCGCTGCTTCTTTTTTTCGACGTTTTTCCAGCAATTCTTTTTCCATCCGTTTTTGTTCTTCTTCCATTTCAATTAATTTCTTTTCATGTAATGCTTGTATTCGTCGTGAACAACGTTTAGCTTGTAATCCTTCGGCAAAATCTTCTTTAAGTTTATCCAATTCATTACGACGTTTTCGACCAGCCTGTTTTTTCACCACCACCGGTTTCGATTCTTCGTCAACATTATTGTCATCATTATTTTGTTGTAATTCATTAGAATTTTCTTTGTTATTGACTGTTTCAATAGCCATTTTTTCATCTTCATCTTTGATAGTCGATGTTGTTGCAGTTGTTTTTCGACGATTATTTGACCATCGGCCTCCACGACGTTTACCACGACGACGACGACCACCACCGCGATAACCACCTCTATTGCTTGACTTGGTTGTTTCATGTTGCTGCTGTTGTTCATCATCATCGTCATCACCATCATCTTCATAGTCATTATTTTCTTTTTCAATTTTATCTAAAATGGATTCACAAATTGATTCAATTTCTTTATCATTTGTTGAAATGAAATTTTCTGATTGCACATCATTATGATTTTTGGATTCATTTTGGCCATCAATCGGTTTATCATAATCAATGTTTTCAGTTTTGATTACTAATTTGGCCGGTGATGATGGCAATTGTTGTTCATCAGACTGTTGTTCTTCTATTTTAACACTTGGTGGAGTGGCTGGTTTTTCTTGTTCATCATCATCATGGTCGAATTGTTGTTTTTGGTTAATTTTTTCATCTTTTTCATCATCATCTTGATCATTTATAATTTTAGCTGGAATCTGACAAGAAGCAGGATTACTAATACTTTCTTCACTTGCAGGTGTAGACATTTGTTTGAAATCATCAATACTTTGTTTTTCTAAATCCTGTATACAATCATTTAATTCGGTAAGATTTTTAGAAACTAATGACCAGGAATTATCTTCATCAGGTTCATCTTTATATAGACGAAAATTAAGATCCGAATCTAATTGATACCAATATGTATAACCAATAAGATCACGACCAATAGCCGGTATACGTAATGATGATGTTTCCATTGTGGAATTTAATTCACTTTTAAATTTTTGATTAAAATCAAACATTGCTTCTAATAAACGTAAAAAAATTCTTAATCGTAATGAAAGATCTGCATTATTATAACCAAATTGTTCTAAATTCCAGGCATCAATATTTGAATATTCTGCACAGAAACGCATCAATGCTTTTTCCCATTTTTCTTTATTAATATATTTTCGTCGTTTACGTAAAAGTTTTATATGTAAATCGATTAAATCGGGACGAACTGTACAATAGAAAAAGAAAAATCTTGAATAAGAATCAAACACACACATACCTTTATTATAATCTTCAAATATTGTTTTTAAATGTTTTATTGAATATTTTAGATCTAAATGATGACCAAATTTTTCCATAAATGAACAAATTATGGCAAAATTTGGATCATTTTCAACTTCATCTTTAGGTAAATCATTGTCCATTTTATGATCATCATCATTATCATCTTGTTGTTGCTGTTCATTATTATCATCATTTTTAATTGTTTTGTCACCGATTTCTTCGGAAGGATCAATGTTTTGATCATTTATTTGTTTTGTTTCATTTTCATCATCATCATTGTTGTTGTTGTTGTAAAAATTATTATCATCACAGGATTTAGTTGAATTTTGTTTTGTTTCATCACCATTAACATTAATATCAACATTTGATAATGGTGCAGCTGATGGTGATATGGCAGCTGTTATTTGTTCATTCAAATCATTTGTTGTTGCCATCATTGTTGTTATTGAAGATGTTTTATCAATTTCATTTTCTTTATCCAATAATTTTTTCGTTAATAAATTGGATTTTGATGATGAATTAGATTGGATTAAATTTTTTTCACTGTCTTCATCGGTCATCATAAATGTTGTTGTAAATACTATTACTTATTTTACAATGAAAAAAATAATCGAAACGTTCATGATGATTATGATGATGTAAGTTGGGTTTTTTGTTTCGAATATATCGATCAATCAAAAAAAGCTCGAATTCTCAAATTGAATCGTCAACAAACCGAATGTCCACGAAATCAATTTGAAAAAGAAACTAATCAAAAACAAAACAAAAAAAAAATCATAAAAATGACATAGAATCGATGATGAGAATCATACCAAAAAAAATAATACAGAATTTCAAAAACAGAATTTTTAAAATAAATAAAATTCCTATGAAGAATTGAATTCAATCAACAAAATGAAAAAAGTTCGGACAAAAAACAATCATCATAAGAATCGCTTAACAATTTTTTTTCTTCTTTCTCGCTCAAGCTTTGTGTTTGTGTGTGTAAGCACCAAACACCGAATTTTTCATTCGAAACAATATCCACACAACAAGCCGACTGCTGCTGTTGTAGTGGCCACTTTTTCAATTCAGTTTAGTTCAACATTGATGACAAAATGGATGAATTTTTAATTGATGACTACTACTACCTTTATTCTTTTTTCCACTATAATGTATGCTACTATCATTCGAATTTTTTATGTTTTCGAGTTACCAACTTTTTTTTTGTTCGCCGCCTATTCGATAATGACAAAAGAAAAAAGGCGGGAGGATTTTATTCGTGGCTTCAAACTAGCGGCATAAAATATTGAAACAAAAAATACGTATTTTATGAATGAAAAAATTTTTATTATGAGTTTTATTTTTCTTTTTTTCATTTCAATTCGATTCATTTTGCAACGAAAAAATTTTCATTTCTTAAATTTGTGATTATTTTTTTGTGAAAATTATGAATTCTAATGATAATAATCGTGAAGAAAATTCGATCGATAATGGCGAATCATCGATAAAACCAAGTACATCAAAAATCGATGAAGTTAATGATGTAAAACCTGTAACAGCAACAACAACAACCGAAACGAATGTTGATGATGGCGATGGTGATGATGATAAATCATCATCGAAAAGAAAATCCGATGATATTAGTCAAGATAATAATGATGAAGAATCGGATACTGAAGTTGATTTTGAAACTTTATGCTGTTCATGGAAAGAACAAATTGAACAAGTTGAAACTGTTTCAGGAATGTTTGGTAATTCCGATGAAAATAATTGTACATATCTTGATGTATGTATTTTTGGATGAATTAAAAGTTTTATTTCATCTTGTTTTTTGTTTATTGAAAATCATAGGACGATTTAGCTCGACAACCATTATATGCATGTAGTACATGTGAAATGAATAATGTTGATCCAAAATTATCATCATCCGATGATGATAATAAAAATGATCAAAAATATTTGGCTGGTATTTGTTATGCTTGTGCAGAAAATTGACATAAAGGACATGATCTATTTGAATTGTATACAAAACGAAATTTTCGTTGTGATTGTGGTAATGAAAAATTTTCCAATCTTAAATGTAAACTTTTTCAGGTAACAAAAATAAATACCTTATCATTTTGAATTCCAATACTAATTTCATTTTGTTGTTTTTGCAGAAAATTGGCCATAATGAAACAAATAAATATAATCATAATTTTAAAGGTTTATATTGTACATGTGAATTACCATATCCATGCGATACATTCGATGATACAATGCTTCAATGTGGTATATGTGAAGATTGGTTTCATCAATCGGTAAGATTGTCTTTCTGAAATCTAATGCCTTAAATGAATTAATGAATTTGTTCCTATAGCATTTGGATGCCGAACCAATAAAAGGATATTCAGATATGATTTGTATGTCTTGTGTACGACGTTTAAATTTTCTTATCTATTATAAAATTGATGGCCAATTTGATTTCAAAGAATGTGATGATAAAGATTTATTGGATAAAGAATTGCAACAATTTTGCGATAATCTAATCGATAATCAACAAATATCGGAATCAACCACAAATAATGATGAATGTTTATTGGATGCTCTGAAATCAAAACATCAATCATCCTTAACTGTTAAATATGATGAGAATGGTGTTGCATCGTATGATGATAATGTATGTCATGCAATGTATCTACCATTAGATTGGCGTTTACGTCTTTGTCGGTGTAGCAAATGCTTAAAATTGTATGAAGCTGAAGGTGTTGAATTTATAACAAATCCACTTGATATGTTTGCCGTTTATATCTATCAAAATCAGAAAAAAGTTTCGGAAAAAGTTCAACAACAAATGCCCAAATGGAATCGTATCCAAGAAATAGCATTAGCCGAAGGTATTGAACATTTTAAACGTGAATTGGGAAAATTTTTAAAACAATGTCAAGAAAATAGTAAAACTATTAGTGCTGAAGATGTGGCCGAATTTAAACGGAATTTATATGCAAATAAACGACAACGTGTTCAATATTTTTGTGGTTGAACAAACATCACAAACCCGTGCATTTTGGCGGAAAAAAATTGATTTTTTTAAATTAAATTAATTTAAAATTCGAATTTTTTTTTGCGCAAAATTAAAAAAATTCCATTTTGAAACATTATTTATGAACAGTATATATTTTTTTAAGAGTGGGAGTGGCTAAATTCTGGCCAATGGCTGCTCAATGCTGAATTAAATTCAGTTTGTGAAAAAGAGAGAGAAGTGTGTTGAACGATGAGAAGAACGATGTTGGAAGATAAAGATTCGAAGATTTTTCACAAAGGAGGCGCCACTTTCTTTATCTGTTGTTTATGTTTGTTGTTGAAGCTCATATTTTTGGTTGAGTGTGCCAATTGTAATTCTTCGATTCTCATCATTTTTTTGTCTGGTTTTTTCGTTTTTGTGTTGAAAAATTTTCATCTTTGAACAAGAAAGATGTTTCAAAATATTCGTTATCTAATATTTTCAATGTTTCGATGTTTAGAATTTTATTATCGGTGACGATTAGTGTAAAGGTTTTTTGTTCTGTTCTCTGTCTTTTTTTCTCGTCTTAATTTTGTGAAAATTTGAAATATTTTTTCCGACAAGTTTTTGGCTATTTGGATAATCAAATCCATCTATGACAATGAAGATGGTAAGTTGGAACCAAATAAAGTTGAATAATCTTTATACTAAAATGGATTTATTTTTCATTTGTTCAGTCAAACGATGAACCAAATGTTCTATCAATTGGTACTGAAGTTAGTGCCAAATATAAAGGTGCATTTTGTGAAGCACGAATAAAAAAAGTGAATCGTATTTTACGTTTAAAAGTAACAATAAAACCATTGACAACACCAATAACAATATCGGATAATGAAGTTGAAAGTGGTCGTATTCGTATTGGTGGTCAAATTCTAGTAAAACGTTCGAATAGTAATAATAGTTCACAATCAATACCCGGAACTATAAATAAAATTTTAGATCAAAGTCTTTATACGGTTGTATTTGATGATGGTGATGAAGCAACATTAAAACGATCATCACTTTGTTTAAAATCTGGAAAACATTATTCTGAAAGTGAATCATTAGATCAACTACCATTAACAAATCCGGAACATTTTGTAAATCCAGTTAGACGTTGTCGTCGTGCCCGACAATCATCATCATTTACTTTATCACCATATCATAAACATCATTCAAGAAGAAAACAACAACAAAAACAGCAGCAACAAGAACAACAACAAACGACAGATAATGCAAATTCAGATAATGATTCCAACAAACCGAATCGAAATGATGGAATGGAAAAACAGCAACAGCAGCCTGAAACATCATCAACATTGAAAAAATCACAACGAAAATCGAAAAAATCATCAATTCAAATTGCAGCAACAACATTGAATCAACAACAACAACATTCAACAGATGTTGGAAAAGTTGTTTGCGTTGAATATGGTGATAAACGTGGTTTCAAAAATATCAAAGATATTTGGTTTCCAGCTTTTGTTGTTTCCGTTTCTATTTCAACCGATAATGTTGGTGGTGGTGGTGGTGGTGGTAGTAATAGTAACAGTAGCGCAAGTAATAGCCGATCATCCGTAAAAGATAATAATCAAAATGATATGATGATTGAATATAAAGTAAGATCATTTCGTGATGATCGTTATTATGATGTTTGTAAAAAAGATGCTCGAAAATTTGATCATGATACAATACGATCAACATATCGTAATATGGATTATTCCATTGAATTACAACAAGCAATTGAAAAAGCATTAATTTATTTGGAATCATCCAAATTTCCATCAAATTGGGATGATATGGATATTGTTGTTCAACAACAACAACAACAACAGTCTCTTTCATCATCATCATCATCAATAATGAATATTGAAGATGATGATACATTGACTAAAGATTCAAATTTTGAACAAAATGATAATGATGAAGATGATGATAATGGTGATGATGATGATAATGGTAGTCAACGACAAAGTGATGAAGAAGATGATGATTCAAATGAAGATTTAGATGACGATGATGATGATGATAATAGTTCAGAATCCGATGATTCTGATGTCGATAGTGATGATGATGACGATGATGAAGATGATGATGATGATGAAGATCCACAAGAACGACAACGACGACAACAAAAGCAATCAGAAGAACGAGATGTTTTTGTTGCAAAATTATATAAATTTTGGGATGATCGTGGTACACCTATAAATGAATGTTTAATGGTACTTGGTGAACAATTAAATCTTTATCGTTTACATCAAATTGTACATAAAATGGGTGGTCTAAATCGTGTTAATAGTCGTAATCGTTGGAAACATGTTATCAATAAACTTGGTATTGGTGGTGGTGCAGGTGATCATACACAATCAGAACGTGAATCAGCTATTATGAAATTGAAATCAATTTATAAAAATTATTTACATCCATTTCATGAGTTAAATCGAAAATTAGGACCATCACCGGTATTATTAATTGATACTGTTCGTACAACGAATGCAAGGCCATCTAGAGGTGAACGTAAAAGAGAAAAAGAACGTTCACGTTTAAATTCGGTTAGTTCAAGTGCAAGTTCCACACCAGCACCACAGCCACAACAGCCTCCACCACCACCAACTTCGATTTCATCAATAACAGCGACGACAATAATAACAACAATGGTAACATCGACAACAGTCCAATCATCTTCAATGACAGCATCTTCAGCCACACCTACAACAGCAACGAGTGGAAATGTTGTTGTTGGTGGTGGTGGTCGAAAATCTTCGATTTCATCATCGACGAATAAACATTTATCAACAGCAATAGCTAATTCATCTTCAATGACAACTGGTTCCGGTATAGATAATTCTTCTACAATTGGTCAACAAATTGGTACAAGTGCAACAACTACAGTATTAAGTAGTGGCCGTAATAAATCATTGGATAAAAATATTGGCATTTCAAATGTGAGAAATAGTGATGTAGGTGATGAAGAAGAAGAAGATGATGATGATGATAATGATAATGATGAAAAGCCACCACTATTTCCATCAACAACAGCAGCATCATCAACTACGGATGTAACTGAAATGTTGACAACAACATCAACGACAGTAAAACAAAAACCACTGGAACAATCTCAATCATCACATTCTTCATCAGGTTCCGGTGGTGTATCATCATCGAATAATAATCAAGATGATTCTATACAAAAACAATCCACTGCTTTAAAAGAAAAAATGGAAGAAAGAAGTAAGTAGAAAAAATGTTTGATAAATATCTTTAACTACGGTTGCTTCCTGTTTTTTTTTCTTGTTGTTATAGAACGACGTCGAAAATTTGTAAATCAAAGATCTGGATTAGATTTTTCATCATTTGCTGGAAAACTGGTATTGATAAAAGATGGTGATAAGAAAGTATTAATGCCATATGAAGAATTTCGTCGTAAAAATGGTGAACCAGATACGAAAAATATCAAAATCAATGATTGTTTAGAAGTATTATATGGAAAAGGACGTGAAATGGAAATATTTCGTGCAAAAGTGTTGAAAATTGAACAAAAATTTTCCAATCCAGTATTTTATGTTCATTATCATGGTTGGAGTACTCGATATGATGAATGGATAAATTCATTGAAAATAACAAAATTATTAGATGGTGAATGTCCAACAAAACGAACAAGAAATAAACGTAATAGTAAAGTAATTGATTCAATGCAAACAACAACAGTGTTGAATAAACGTTTAGCATCGGATACAGAAGATTTACGATCTGCTGCATCAGGTATTGGTGGTGCTAGTGGATCGCAACGAAAATCTTGGACCGGTAATAATAATAATGATAGAACAACGTCAGCATCAGAATCATCATCATCAATATCGGAAACGAAACGTACTCGAATTAAAGATGATAATAAAGATTCAATCAATGTGTCGACGTCAACAACAACAACACCTACAGGTAGAATAAAAATCGAAGAACAACAATGTACACCATCTACTGGCGTTGGTTCTAGACGACGAACATCATCTTTATCGATGAAAAATGATCAACAAAAAATTGAACGATCAATATCGATATCATCAACGACAACAACAACAAAACGAACATCATCCATATCGAAATCAACGGATTCAACAACAACAACACGAAAATCAAATAAGCGAAATGAAGAATGTGATCGTCAGGATGATAATGAACAACCACCACCATCATCATCGAGATCAAATCGAAAGGATTCAATTGGAAATAATAAGAATCAAGAATCGAAAAATTTGACAAATGATGATCAAACTACAACGACGACTGCAACTAAAAATAGTCGACGGAAATTGATTCCATTAATGGATAAAGTATCAGCCAATAGTGGTGATGGTGAAACATCGACGACAGCAGAAATATCAACAACCGAACAGCAAACAAAATCTTCAACAACAAAAGGGAAACAAACCACTAATGATGCTTATGATTTTATTGATGATGATGATAATGATAATAAGAATAATGTAATGATTGAAGATCGAAAAACACCGGTTAAAATGTATAAAAGTTTTATTATATCGGATCTGACAAGAAAAGAAGATAAAATAGAAAAAGAAATAACACCACCACAATCATCAACATCCCTTCCTATATCATCATCGACAATCGATGTTGCTAGTGTCACCACTGCCACCGCCGCCGAATCGATTTCTTCAGATATGAAAATAGATGATGAAAATATCCAGGTTAAACATGAAGAAGAAGAAGAAGAAAAAGGTGATAATATTGTGGTGGTGGATAAAAAATCGAAGCAAAGTGTGGATGAAAATATGGAAATTATCGATGATGATAATAATGATGATGATTTACAACAAGCATCAATATTATCATTGAATAATAATGATGATCAAGAAGTAGTGGATATACTTTCGGCTACTGTAAAATCATCATTTGATGCTTCGAATGTGGATGATGGTACTGATATTCCTGAATCAGGTGATAATGAGCAACGACAACAGCAACAACATTCGGATGAAAGTAGTGATGATGGTGATCGTGATTCACCTGGTCAATTAATTGTTGCTGAAGATGATGATAATGATGGAGCAATTGTTGGTAATGAAAATCAAAAAGATGATAATAAAATTGATTCAATAAAATCAATTCCGGATGATCAAAAACGATCCACACCTATTAAAAATGAAATTAAACAACAAAATGAATCGATAAAAATTCTTGAAACATCATTATCAACATCGAAACCGGTTGAAACAAATCCATTACTTTGTTCGGAAATATTACCGGCCAGTCCACCACCACCCCTACCGCAATCATCTGCACCAAGTTCATTGGGAACAGCAACTACAAGACTGATTTCAGGTGGTGATGATAATGATAATAATGATAATGAAGGATTCATTTCAAGACGATCAGCATTTGAACCATTACAGCAATCATCTGGTGGTAGTAATCTATTACCATTTTCATCTTCGAATTTTTCAAGACCTTTATCATCATCAGAATCAATAGTGGCTGGAACTAGTAATTTATCAACAAAAAATCAAATGGATGTTGATGATGAAGATGATGATGATGATTTAGATATTGATGAAATGGATGATGAATTAGATATAACGGCTGGTAATGAAGCTGATGTTGATGAATTTGAAGATGATTTCAATGATGATGATGATGATATTGATCATCGTCGTAAACGTCATCGAACAATGGAACGTTCAAATATTTCTGGAACTGTTGGTGGCAGTACGACACAACTAACACCATCAAGACGTCGTGTAACAATGGAACAACGTAAACGTCGTAATCGTCAATCATCATCTAAAGGATCTAGTGGTGGACATCATCAACATCATCATCATTATCATCATCGTCATCATCATAATTTATCATCACAAGAATCATCACAAGATGGTGATGATCATAGTATGGATGATGATGAAAATAATAATAACAATAATAAATCAATTGTTGATAATGTTGATATTGGTGGTGGTCAACAATCAACATCGTCTGCTAAATTATCTGATCGTAATAATAATAAAGGATTGAAGACTGTTTCTGGTAATATATCTGTTGGTACAACACGTAAACGTCTTATGTCAGCATCCAATGATCATTTATTAATGAAAAATGATGATGATTCATCATCTGGTAGTCAAAATAATCAAAATAATAATAATAATAATCGTAATGATAAAGAAAATCAGAAAACATTTGTTTCACCTAATCATCATCATCATCAACAATCACCATTATTATCATCGGGTAAAAAAAGACGTCGTGGACGTATGCGTACTGTATCACAATCAGAATTGCCCACAACACCGACAAGATCAGAATCATCATCCACTAATATCACTACCACTTTAGGTCATCAACAATTATCAAGTAGTGGACAAAAATCTGGTTGTAAAACAAGAGGTATTTTAATTTTATTTGTATTTCATTGATTTTAATTTCTATTTGTTTGTTTGTTTTTTTTGTTCATATAGGTCGACATCGTAGTGGTGGTAATCAATATTTATCAAATAATAATAATTATCAATATGATACATTTTTATTACGATCATCATCAAATAATATTAATAATGAGCAACAGCCATCATCATCTATATATGATCATCATGGATCATCATCATCGTTAGCAAATTTTATTGCTGGTGGCGGTGGTAAACCACAACCAGTTGATTATGATTTATTGAATAGTTATAAACCAATTAGTCGTTTTAATTTTCTTACACCAATTGATCTATCATTATCTTCGGATGAAAAATGTAAAGAAATGATGAATCGTATGCGGGAGATGAAAAAAATATTTAATGAATATAAAAGAAAATTGGCTGCATACGAGAGGAAGAAGAAAAAAATTTCTAAAAAATCAAAAAATAATGAACGAAAGCAGCAACGAGAATCAAAAAATTCAAATCAGGAAACAAAATCCGCTTCAAATAATCAATCTGGATCGGATGAAGATGAAGAACACGAACAACAAAAACAAGAAGAAGAAGAATCATCATCAAATTCATCATCGACAAAGACAAATGAACAAGGCCGTGCATCACGTTTAAAAAGAGATTCAATTACATCATTATCCACTAATAATACCACCATCACCACACAATCATCATCGATCTCCTCTGAATCACAGCAACAACAACAGACAACGGAAATCAATAATGATCTACCACCGTCAACAAGAAAATCAAGTATTGAGTCATAAAACATATTTTTTTTTATTCCAAACAAAAAAACTTGTAAATTCCCTTTTTCCAATCATGTTTTTTCTTTCCTTATCAATATCCGCATTTTAAAAAACTTATATATTTTTGCTCATTTGTATTTTGATTTCATTCGTTATTATTCTTGAAACAAACAAACAAAAAATTTATATATTTTATTTTTTGATTTTTGATAAATAAAATTCAAGCCATCATCATCGATGATGATGAACGAATCGACCGTAAACAAGAAATGTATAGATTTGCCGTACGATGCATTGATTGTTGATTTTTAACATCTTTTTCAGCTAAACATTTCCAAATCTTTCGGTGAAAATCAAAGAGTTAGTTTTATTCTATTATTAAAAAAATAATTCGAAAATTACCTTTCGTGAATATTGGAATGATAAACAAGCAGCTGGTCGATATCGATCCCGATTATGATTCGTAGCAGTTTTTGATGATGACGAAGATTGGCCACCATGATTCTGTTGATATGGTTGTACTTGATGTCGATAACAATCACGTATCGGTGTCGTTATCTAAAATAAGAATTTGATTAATTTAAATTTATTAATTGATTCAAAAAAACAATGTCACCTCATTGAAACGATGTTCACAATTCTGAATGGCCTGTTGTTTTGCCATTATAAATTGAATATCATCCTGTCGATCGGAACAAAGTCTTTCCCAACCAAGTGGTTGTGCAATTTTCATTAAACACCATGTATGATCTTGTTCACGATCAACTAATTCGGGTAATGTAATACCTTCGGATTGATAACGTGCAATTTTACATTGATCTAATTGCATTCCTTGTTTAAGATAATAACATAATTTTGGACGAGAAAGTTTTTCCGATTTTATCTGTGGATTTACTTTTCGAACACAATCATCAAATATGTTTGAAAGCTTAATAGGAAAATAGGACAAAAAACATGAATAAAGTTTCTGCATTCATGAAATACATACTTGTTGATCCATCAGTTTATCACAGGCAAATAATGCCTGTGTTATATTCCGTGATATATTGGGTGAACAAACTTTTGGCAATATTGGTGTCCAATATGCAGAAATTGATTCAACCATCGTTATTGTTGTTGTTGATTGAAGAATAACGATGCTAATCATAAAACTGATAAGAATATTCATCATCATCGCGATAATTGATAATTAATAATCGCAATAAGTTAATCAAAATGATTCTTCGAAAAACGACAATGAACAATTCAGAGCAAAATGAATGGAATGAAAGTGAAAAGTATTTTCACGTTTCTCTCTCTATAACCATCATCATTATTTGTTTATTTGAACTTTTTTTTTCATGATTGACA
>ERZ500997.176-NODE-176-length-17716-cov-8.113640_pt1 | contig 17716 bp, 14 predicted proteins | sample MGYA00248826_ERZ500997 | MGnify/ENA primary metagenome ERZ500997 (study PRJEB25958, sample SAMN03398524) | human skin metagenome | study: EMG produced TPA metagenomics assembly of the Human Skin Microbiome Metagenome (human skin metagenome) data set.
ATGCATCACAAATCAAACAAACAAAAAAAGATAAACAAATTTGAATAAAGCAAAAAAATGAAAATGATATCATTATCATTAAATCCGGAAAACCTGATGAATGAAATTTTTTATTAAAACATTATGGCATTCAACATAATTCCATTAGTTTAATTTGGTTTCAAGCAAACATTATTCAACGAGATGAATTATTTATCAAAATCGTTTTGATATGAATGTTGTTTGCTTGCTTCGGTTATCTTCAATAACGGTGTATAAAGAGAAAAAAAGCTTTGTTTTTTCTAAATATTGTTGTCGTATACCTATAGATATTAGGTATCCAAGTTTATTCTTCGTTTACCAAATGTAATCAAATCTTCCTTTGTTGTTGTTGTGGATTCAGTTCCGGCTTTATTATCATCATTTAATGATATTTTATCCGTTTTTTGTTGCAATTCTTCAATGGTTTGTGATTCATTTTGTTGTTGTTGTAATTCAATACGATAATTTTGTTCATAATCTTTTCTGGCCTCATCAATTGCATCAAATAGCTCGGTAAAACCTTCACCAGTTTTGGATGAAATACCAATAACAGATAAATCTTGGTAAAATATGTCTAATGCTGATACTAATGATTGATTGAGACAGGCCATATATGTTTGGTCTTCATTAATAGCAGCTTCGAATATCTCTGAATTTCTGATCCATTCAATAGCAAATTGATGATCAATAATATCGGTTTTATTCAATGCAACAATGATTGGTAGTTTATATTTATACATTATTGAACATGCATATAACATATTCGACATAAATGTTGTTGCATTATGACTACGTACAGTATCGATAACAAATAGTATTACGGTTGGATATTTCGATGCTAGCGATTCGGTTATTATTGAACCTGATGCTGACCATGTAAACACTTCTACCTGACCAGGTGTATCCAGTAAAACATAACTAACAAGAACAATAATAAATAATTAAATCTCATTCGGATTGATTGATTGTTAAACTTACTCATATGATTGTTTACGTTTATCAACAAGGTCTAAAACCTGATCAAAACGTGTTACGAATAAATTCAATGATGTTATAATTGAACCGTTTGGGCCAAGTTGATATTTTTCCATCACATTTTTATAATGAATTGAATCACGAATATCAATATTACATGGATAATCTACCCGATGACATGCTGGATCACAATTGATTACATATGGCGGTCTATTTTTCCCGAATAAATGTTGAACCATTTTTGAACATAATGATGTTTTACCACTACCAGCCATACCAAGAATTATAACACAAATCGGTGGTGGCTTTTCATTTATCGGCGGTTGTTTTTCATTCATTTTTGAATCATCTTTGATTTCAATTTGTTCGTTATCATCAACTTCCATTATGGATTTATCGATTTATTTCGTAATTTTGTATAAAGAATTTTTGATTCAAACAAAAACAAATCCAAAAATTGTTTTGGAAAAAACAGGCATGATGTTCCGTTCATAAAGAAAGTTACCGATTTTTTTTGAAAAAATCATGATTTTCAAAAATAAAAATTCAAATTGATTTTGATTGAATTGACAACTAGATTGATCGAATAATAATGGAAATGTGAAATGGAAAAATGTCCCAATCTTTATGATTGAAAATCATTTAGATTATATCGTAATATCTGATTAATTAATTAAAGCAAACATGTTTGATCTGAATAAACAAAATTGATAAAATGAAATTCCAATGATGAAATTAGTTTATTGAATAAAATTGTATCTAGTTCGATTGAATAATGATTCTGAAACGGTTATCATATTTTTCATGATTTTTTTTGACAGAAATTACAAATTACAAATTATGATACATTAATCAATTGCCAAAGTAATAGCATTGCAAATGATTTCTCTTCAACAAAAAATAATCACATAAATTGAATGAGCATTTTGGATATGAACAAAATTTCCATAATGAATAATAATCATCATCATCAAATGAGTATCGCCAACATCAAAGATCAAAGATTTCACATCATTCCACACCACCATCACAACAACAATGGTAAATTGAATTGAAAAATGACAAATTTCTGAAGGATTAAAAAAACAAAATAAATGGTGTCATCATTATGATTGAATGATAATAATATCATTTTGTAACAGCAACAAGCAAAAAACACACCTTTTCTTTTTTCAAGATCATCATTATCATTTTCGTTGTTTTCATTCATTCATTCATCTTGATTGTATAATAATGCAATAACAAATTTGCTGATAAAGCAACAACCATGATGATGATAACCACCAATCCTTTTAAGTTTTGACCAAAAAAAAAACAGAAATCAAATTAAGATTTTCCATTATCATAATCTTTATGGCAAAAATGTTGCATTTTTTGTTTTGTTTTTCTTTTGGATCATCAAATCGAGAGAAAAAATCCGACAAAGATAAATTGACCTCGAAATGAAAAACGATAAAAATTCGTTTTTTTGGATAAATGGATTTTTGCGGCCACCACATGCAAATGACATTTCCATTTAACCACCCAATTTTTTTTATTTTTCGAATTTTGAATCAAAAAACAAAATTTAAAAAACAAAAAAGCTTTTTTGTTTTTCGTTGTTTGTTTGTTGTGGTTCAATCAATTTGTTGTTCCAAAACAAAACAAAAAAAGAATCATTATTGAAAGAAATGGACACACACAAATAATTTATTCATTTGATTTGTTTAATTTCTTTGTTTTTTAACGAAATTGTTATTGCTAAACGAAACAACAACAAAAACTTGTTGCTTGATAGTTTTTGTTTTGTTATTTGTTTGTTTGTTTTTGTTTGATATGATTGACAACACAAATAAGCAATGTGTTTTGGCCCCGAAAAAATTTGTTTTTCTAAAAAGATTTTTTTTGATGTGATAATAAACAAAGATGTTTGTTTGTTTGTTTACCTTTTTCCGTTCCGTCATTTATGAATAGGATGTCAGTAGACCTTTTTCCCTTTTATTTCTCTCTTTCTTCCTCGAGTTTTTGTTCGATCGCACACAATGCGAGAAAGTCAAAACAAAAAAATTCAATAGCCAAGATCATTTTGATCATTTTTTTTGTTTGATGATAATGGTGTGCCCAACAAATGATGTTCAACAAAGAAAAATATTTTGGCCAAATTTTATCGTTGGTGTTCATCACACATGGTTGTTGGTTTGGTTTTTTTGTTTGGAACAACAAAAATAAATGTTTATGTGAAAATCGATAAGAAATGTGAGTATTTTTCATTTTCACTATCAAAATTGCAACTAATTTTGTCTCTCTTCTCGACATTATCATCATCATCATCATAAAAAATGTTACATCATCATCAAAACGATTCTCTCTGTGTTTTTCGTTTTCATTTTCTCTCAATCTTTCACTGATTTTAGCCTTTCTCCACCACCCACATTCAATTCAATCATTATATAATCGAATAGAAAATTTAGAAAAAAAACTACGAAAAGAAAATGAAATTATTTCAATGGAAAAACATCCAATTGAATCGAACGACAAATGTTTTGGTCCATTTTATCATTCATTGATTCAGATCATTTCATGATGCTTACACAGGAAAATTGATAAAATTTAAAAAATTGTCATTTCTACCAACAAAAACAAGTGTGTGTTATTCGAAGAAACCAGAAAGAGAAACAAAGTTGATAATGAATCAATTATATCCTCAATTATTGCTGTTTGTCATAGTAATGTTCCAAATTGGTGATTGTTTTGTCATCAATAATAATCGAGGTATGTGCGTGAATGATCAACATGTTTTGAGAAGAATAATTTTTCTTTTTTTGCATTCAAGGTAAATCCTTTGATCAAGAATCCATGAAACGAAATGATACAATCAATAATAATCGTCATAATGATGATTTGGATCTAATTAAAGATTTCGATAATGAATTTACTTTGGATTCGAATGATGGCCATAATAAATTTACCAATGCCAATGATTTAATCGTATTGATTGCTAAACCATTTCAATTATCATCATCATCATCGATGGATAAAAAATCCAAAATAATGATGCCAATAATTATCGAAGCTACACGTGATTTAAATAATAAAAATCAAATTAAATGGAATGTTGTTAATAATAATTATCCGAGATATTATAATCATCAAAGTAATCAAAATCATAATAATAATCAACGTCAATCATCCTCATCATCGTTGAATAATAATCAAAATCATAATAATGAATTAATACCACCATTATCGACAAGACGTGGTCGATTTTGGTCACCCCAACAAGCCAAATTGGCTAAATTTAAATTTCTTAATTTTCGTAAACGTTTTTTTCCCATATAGATTGATTTTTGTTGTCGTTTGTTCATTGCGTATTTTATTTATTTATAAATCTTGAATTAAATTATCGATTCTTCTTATTTCATTTGTATAATTTATCTACGAACGGTTCATTCGAACAAAATAAAGACAAACAAGTCACATCCATTACTTTTTTTCGCAAAATGATTTGGGTGCGGCTAACTCGCCAAAAGATTTTTGATCAACTTTTGATGTTTGCTCTTCATTTGTTCTATGAATGGATTTTCAATTAGATTTTTCATTCATTCTTTTTTCATGACAAAATCTGAGTAAAAAAGGTTACAACTCCTTGCTTGTTTGTTTGTTTCTATATGACCTTTGGGTTTCTCTTATTTTCTTTGTTTAATTTCCTTTCTTTCGTTTCACCTGTGTACTATAACTCTTTTAACGAAAAAACAGAAGAAAATTATCTGCACCTGGATATTTAACGATGATAATTTTGGTTTTTTAAAACTTTAATTTTTTCAGATAAAACTTTTAAAATTTTAAGAATTTAAAAATCCTCATCATGATAATTGTATTTGGAAATAAAATGAAACAAATAAAAAGAGGTGTGCATCAGCACTTTGGTGTAACATCATCACTGGACCATAACATCATCATCATCACCATTTATGAAATTATTAAAAGAAGAATTGAGCACACACGTTTTTTGTTTGTCATCTTTGATAATGACGATGACAATCTTAGCAAGTGAAAAAAATGATAATTACAATTTATTATGGACATCTTGAATGTCCTGTTGAATTTCAACAAAAACATTTTTTAAAAGACAAACAAAGAGAGAAAGATGGATGAAAACATTAGATATTGGTTAACGCCTTGAATCAACGCATTGAATTGTCATTCCATTCGATTCATTAGAAAGATTTTTTGTTTTCCAAAAAAAATCTAATTTCAAAAAGTTGAGATGTGTATCATATTTATGAATTTTTTCCTGTTTCATTTCATACTTTGGTTTGTTTGATGAATGTTTTTTAGTTTCTCGGTTCAGCTTGGTTGATTTTTGATCGTGATGTTGATGATGGTGATCGTTATAAGCATTGAATAGGATGACGAGAAGCATGGACCCTATCGTTTTTTGTTCGGTTGAATTGTAATCCAGTCAAAATAAAAAATCGACCAAAGCGCTTGATGTGACATTGATGTGACATTTAATGTGACAGTGTGTGCTGTTTCCGTTCCGGTTTTTTACGTTATCGAACAACCAAAGCAAAAAAAACGGAACTAACGCCGGCTGTTCATTTTTTTTGTTCATCCCCGTTTGATTTGGCTTAGGATCTTTTTCCCTATCTAAGCAGCCGATAAAAGCTGACTGTATGGCCTTACACTGTTGTACTACTCTGGGTCTCCATTTCTCTGTCTCTCTCTTTTGACCTATACATCGTTAACCTTAGTCTGTGTGATGTATCGCACACCATCATTGACCAACTGTTGCATTTTGAATGCAACGAACCGCCTTTGCACGCGAGACCCTTTTTCTGAATGATATTATCGGGTGTGTCATCAACGTCTGTTTGTCGGTCGATCGAACCCTGTAACAGTTTTTTTTCTGGGGTTCCATTTAAACTTTTGGATCGGTGTTTGGTTCGTTCATTCATTCATTCGATGTTTAGTGTTTGTCGTGTTCAGTGTGTGCATGTGATTTTTTCAACGAACTTTTTTCTATTCATACAATTCACCTGGATGTTTAATTTATGTGCTATTTCATCGAATTAATGTTTAAAATATTCATCATGATTTTTGTTTAATTTTTTTTCAAATTCCCAACTTTCAATTTTTGGTTTCAAAATTCAACAATGAATAATTTTCAATATTTTTCAAATCTAGCGATCATTATTTTGATTATCGCCATCATTCTATCATCATTATTAATAAATGGTAAGTTTTGCTCTGAAATTTCTTTTTGATTTGAATGATTTCCGGATGCAGAGATCCAAGAAAAACCAAAACAAACATGAAAAACCATATTGATAATTTTGTTCAAAATAATCATGATGATATTGATCATTTTGGAAAAACATAAGAAAAAAGCCATATGGCCTTTCAATTCACTATTGGTCGTCTGTCTGTTTGACGGTTTGGTGTTTGCCGTTTTTAGCCGTTTGGGAAAATGTTTCCCCACCAAACATATGGCCTCTTCGCTTACTATAGGCGGAAACTAACTAAAATTATTGTTGTTTCTTACAGTAGCCTCCATTTGTTCACCTTTATGTGATCAACTTTACTTTAAAAAATCAATCCATCAGACTTGTTCTGTTCTTGATTTTTTAAAGTTAAATTTCTTTAGATCACTTTTCCTTCCCTCACCTGTATAGCATGTTGAAGGGGGAAATAGTGTGACCTTATAAGATGATGACGACAGCTGGTTGAATTTTCCTTTCCTTTGCTGGTGTAACCAATGTGCACCACTGAACCCAGCTGTCATCGATTTAAATTGGTTATCCTTGGTCTTAGGACTTCCATTTTGTCCCCGATTTCTTACCTAAGGTTCAGGTGATTTACCTGAACTTTCTTTTCTTTTTCTTTGCAGTTTTTTTTTGATTTTCTCACGACATTTAAATTTTAAATTTTTCTCATTGATTTTGTTTCATTCACTTGTGATTCAGCTGCTGCTTCTGCTGTCGATGATGATATAATCAATGAACCAACAACAAGCAAAGTGGATGAAAAGATTTTCATTGCAGACGACAACAATGATTATGAGGATTTGTATGGAGGTCGATCAAATATTGCTGATGATGATGATGATGGTAGTGCAAGATTTGATTCACCATCATTGAAAATGTCATTAGTACGTGGCCAATGTGGTTATCCGGGATCACCGTTAAACGGTCGTGTATTACATCTATTGGAACGTTATGAACAGGGAATGGTTGTTACCTATGAATGTGATCCGGGTTATTTTCTATTAGGTCCTATGACACGTACATGTCAATCCAATAGTACATGGTCAGGACGGATGCCTATTTGTGGTATGTTGATTTGTTTTGATTTGTTTGAAAAATTAATTTAGAAAAAATCTTATCATCTCGCAGATCAATCGATTAGGAATCTAGGTTTAACATCAGCATCCGAAGCGTTGAATAATTATCCACCACAATTAGCAGTGGATGGAAATTTTCGAACATGTTTCTTTTCGAATCGTCGTAAACCCAGATGGTGGCGTGTTGAATTGCCCAGACAAGTGATGGACGACAAAAATCAATCGATTATATCGATTGCATTAACATTACCGCCAATAAGTATGGATAAAATGATTAAAATTGTTTTTGTTGTTCAAATTTGAAATGTGCTTCATCAATAGATGCTGAACTTTATTTTTCAATCTATGTGATTGAAGTGGAAACACTAACAACTAATGATCATCATGATAATGACACCTTTCCAATGATGAATTCAACAAAAACATCATCCTCATCAGGTCCAACAACAACAATGTCAACATCGTCCAAATATCATAAATGCGCATCATTTCGTGGTGTATTTTCATCCAAAACAATATTCGTACAATGTTCATCGTCATCAAATGGTGGTGGTCTTCATGGAAACTATTTACAAATCGAAGATGATTATCCCCAATTAGAATATTTCGGTCTTTGTGAAGTGGATGTATTTGTTGAGCGTAATCGTTATGAATGTGGCCAGATTGAAGTACCGGCATTTGGTTATGTAGTGGATCAGCAGATTTCGGTGGATGGTTTACGTTCAGTTGAATATCATTGTCATGATGGTTATCGTTTGATGGGTCAAACACGACGTCAATGTAATCAACAAACCGGACAATGGATTGGTCGCGAACCATATTGTGAACGAATCACATGTCAACAGCCAATTTCCATCCCGAATGGATTTTATCGAATGTATGGGGAAGATCACTATGATCAACCTGTTGTTGGTTCACGTACTGTTTATGAATGTCGTCCGGGTTTTGTTTTTGTTGATTCCAATTCAAATGATACACGTATCTGTGACCCGAATGGACAATGGTCCGGCAGTTCAGACATTCCACAATGTGAACGTATGTTTTTCAAATGTCCATTTCGGGTTGATTTTTAACAATTATTTCTTCCCCCTAACAGCAATCGATTGTGGTCATCCAGAATCATTATTGATCAATTCGGAAGAATTTTTTCTATCCGGTGCACAATTTCGAATGGTAAATGAATCGACAAAATTTTCTGCATTAGCTGAATTGATTTGTTCCACACAAGATGTTCAACGTTCAAATCTAACACGTTCAAGTTTATGGTTTCGTTGTCGTGAAGATGGACTTTGGACTGAGATAACCAGTCTAAATGAAACATCATCATCGAAACATCGATCATCCACCACGACTAGTTGCGTAAGACAAAGACATAACGGATTTCTATACTTTTATGCTTATGGATCATCATCAACAATGAAAAATTTTTTCCGTAATAAAAATTTCTATATCCGTGAAACATCGGTAAATATTCTGCATCTGTTGGCTGCCGTTGTTTTAGCTGCTTTTCTTTCCATATTGATCATTATCGTTTTGATGTTCAAACGAAATATAATCGAATGGCCTGAAGCTGCTTGGTCATCATCATCGGTATCGACAATGAAACGACGAATCAAATTGACTGGAGAGTCGATTGTGAAATTTTTTGTAACAATCATTCATGGTATTCATCATTGTTTCACAACTATTTCATCATCATCATCGAATGTTGATTCTTTTCATCCGGAATCTAACAATGATATTGTTGGTCATAATGATGAACATTTAGAGGAAAAAGAACAGCCAAGAAAATCATCATTATTGAATAAATCAACACCGCCTATATTCACCATTACACCATCATTGAATTTAGATGTCGAATCGATGGGTAGAATCAGCCATCAACAGATGATGAATGATCATTTAGTCAATACCGCTTCATCATCATCGTCGTCTTCCTCTTCATCATCATCATGTTCGATTGCAATGGATCACGAAACACTGAATACAAACAAAAATGAAAATGCTAATGGTGATAACCGCAAAGAGGATATCAATCAAGCATTGGCTACATTCTACGAAGAGATTACTAATGCAGCCAAACAAATGTTTTCTGGTTTGTGTTTTGAATATCACTTTCATTCAATTTTATTTAATCATTCTTTTTCATTTTAAATTAAAAATTTAGAAGAAACTGATAGAAAACTAATTCGAGCAGCTCGTATTGCAGCCGAATTGGATGCCATTAAAAATCATCAGCAAAAATCAAGTCATTATCATAATCATCACCATCAGCAACAATATAAATGGATCTATTCAACACCACCAAGAATTAATCATCCATCCGGTTGTACATCATTACCACCATCCTTGCATGAATATCATCAGATATTACCAGCAACAAATACAAATAGTCAACAGCAACAACAACAACAACATCCACAAGTTACACAAAGTCAAATATATGCCAAAGTAGATCTTATACGTAAACATCGATATCGTAAAGAAAAGGATAATATTGTCAGTGTTTATCAGGTGCCAAAACCACGTTGTCCAATCATATCATCACAACAACAACAATCATCATCATTATCGGATTACCATCAATTACGAAAAGCTATTTCGACTCCTGATGCATTTATTGATAACCATAATGATTATGTTGAATATGGAATCATTAGAAGGATACAACCACAACCAATGTTCAACACCATTCAAAGACCAACAAACAAAACAACCACAACGGTCACCATTCATGAACCGACCAATCAATTTCCATTAAAGACATTACTTTGAACTTTGTAAAGTGTTACTTATTTTGTTAAGAAAAAATGTGATAAACTCTTTGGTTAAGATGATTAATAATTAATAATTTATTATTACTATATTTTGATTTTGAAAATCTCACATTTTTTTAATTATTCATCATCATTATGATTATATTTTTATTAATAATTTGTTTTAATAAAAAACATATTACATTTGATAGTTGTTGTTGATCGAATTGGTAGCTCAATTATATGCTATCATCATCATTATTTGTTGTTTGAAAAAATATACAATTGAATCACATTTGAATTATGAAGTAGATGATTGTTTATTTTTGCTTCGTTTCTTTTTATTCGAACTTGATACTGTTACGAAACCATTATTATCCGCTCCACCGGGTGTTAAGGCTGGCGCTGGACCACACATGTCCTGAAATCATAATTTTAGATTAATACAACAAATCAATAAACAAAAAACAAACAAACAAACCTCATATGGTTCAATTTGGCGGGCTTTATTACGAAGATAGCTCCGTTTGGTAATAAAATTTTTGGCAAAATCACGGGAAATTTTATTACTGCCCAGATATGTTTGTACATAATCATTGATTTCATCGGGTGATGCAATGTCCTTGAGAAAACCAACGAATGTTTCAGCTTTTTGAAACAATGAGAGAGAATGTCATTATTGGCAAATTCACTTTTAATATAAATAAATAATTACCATCAATAGTGAGCTCGAAATTTTGTCTAAGAACATCGAGACACCATTTATCGAATTCCTCCATCGATTCAACCTGCACGGTCATAAGATTGATATCCTAAATCAATTGAAGAGATTTAATATGACCAACCACAAAACCAACGATATAACTTACATCATTTGCTTTGTTTGCGGATTTATTATTAAGATTATTGGCAATCTGTGGTTTCAATGTAGCTGGCTTGATATGTGCACTTGAATGATTGTTACCATTATTGGATGATTGACCTGGTGATTTGCCTGGCGTCTTATTATTATTATTATTACTATTACTGATCGATAATGCCGATTTATAATTAATCACTCGTTCTTGTTCATGTTCCTGCGTATTGCTCCAGTTGGATACTTTCTTTGTCGTTGTTTGTGGTTGTTTATTTCGCTGTTTGTTACAACAAAAAGAATTATAATTCTATCAACTTTGTTTTTCAATCCTTACCTCTTGGTCTTGTTGCTGCTTCAATTTAAACAAATAGGCTTTACGTGTGATGAAAAATTTAACAAATGATTTGGCAGTTGGACTACCACCCAAATATGATTGACCATATTCAGAAACTTCGGCTGGTGACCCAAGATCTTTGAGAATGTTAAGGAAACCAACAGCTAAACGAAAAGGAAAATAAAATTATTTGGCAATCAACAAAAAGCTAAACAGACAGACCATCAATATTATCGAAATGGTTGTTCAACATTTCTACTGATAAACGATACAACTCTTCAGGGTTGTCAATTTCATTACGGACGGACATCATTGGTGCGGAATTCTGTGCGAATCAATTTTTAAAATGCAACAAAAATGGAGTTGATAGCAAACATACCTTGACTTTGGGAATTGTTTTGAGCACTTGTCGTATGGTCGAACTATCAATCTTGGGTTTTTGTCCGGCTGCCACGGCAGCTTTATAGTTGATTTGTTGTGAAGACATCTGTGACTGATGATTTTGTGATTCATCATCAGCCACAATTCCGGTATCCCAGGCGCCACCCGTGGAGCGTACCACCGGTTTTGGTATTGGTTTAACCCAAGTATCCGCTTGTTGTGTTGATGCTGGGGGTATTGATTGATTGGACGAACCTTTAGCGACAATAACAGACAATGGTGTTAGAACAGCTTGTGAATGTGGACGACGAATTGCCGATTCCATTGCTTCTTGTTGTTGTTGCTGTTGACGCAATAGGACTGCCTGTTTTTCTGCCTCTTCCGCTTGAATTTCGGCCAACGTTTTGATCTGTTGTTGCTGTTCTTGCCATGGTTGTGTAGCCCATTTCATTGATCGTTGTTGTTGTTGAGCAAGAATGGCTGCTGCATTCATTTGAATCTGTTGTTCTTGACGTAAACGTCTTTCTTCTTCTTCTTTTTCCTCCTGGAGTCGCTGAATTTCGGCTATACTTAACTGTGGTTGCAACGGTTGTTGTTGTTGTTCAACATTATCAACACTTTGACTTCCCCAAACAGCTTTTTTAGGCAATTGTGGCATTTGTGGTAGGATAACTGCAGCTGGTTGTGGAGGTGGAGTTTTGATGGGAGGCTGAGGTGAAGACTGTGATTGTTCCAATTGTTTATTTATAGTTTTCTGCACTTTTTGATTAGGCTGATGCTTCTGTTGATTGCGGTGTTTATTTCGTTGAACTTCAATAAATTCCATTTCATTGGCACCAGCAGAATCGTTATTGGTCATCTGATATTGATCATCTTGTTGATGTCTTTTTTGTTCTTGTTCATGATGATAACGTTCTTCAGCTTCACGACGTTGTAAATCTTCAACATCCGTAACGGACAGTGCACCCGGGACAAAATTCTCATTACCACCAACATATTTCGTCAACATTTGTAATGGATCATCCACTGATTGCGATAATGCTAATTGTGGACCATGACCACCATGCGTCACAACAGAATCTGATCCATACGGAGGATGATTGGCAATGGATTGTTGTTGTGCGGGTTGTTGAATAAAATTAACAGGCTCATAGGATTGTGCACGTTGTAAAAGTTGTTGTGGCTGTGGCTGCGCTATTGGTTGTGGTCTAGCCGCTGCCGCAATAGCTGTTGTCATTGTCGATGATGATGTTTCATCCAATGATAATTTTTTGGCGGTCATTATAGAACGTCCTGTTCCAATAATACCACCTGAACTACTGGCAGTACTTAATTGATCATCATCAATATGTTGTTGATGATATAATGGTGGTGGTGGTTGTTGTTGTTGATGATGCGATGGAAGAAATTGTTGTTGTTGCTGTTGCTCATTCAATACTTGTAATTGATCTTTGATCATAGAACTATTAAGATTATTATTATTACTAACATTCGAAGCATTCGAAGCTGCTGCAGCAAGATTAAATTGTTCAAATCGATCCAATAAATATTGTTCCCTTTGTTGATGAGTATTCAATGCAAGAAATTCATCTTTGGTGGTTGAATAATGTTGCGGTTGATTCGGTGGTTGTCGTATTAAATGATTTAATAATAACCTCATCTGATTATTATCCGATAATGTTGATGCCGATGATGAATGCTGCTGCTGCTGTTGTTGATGATGGTGATGATGAGGAGGATGAAGATGATTCGGTGGCGGTATTTGTTGCTGAGGAATTGCTGCTGCATGCAGTTGTTGTTGATTTCGTTGTTGTTGAATTAATTGTTCAATGAGATGATCAGCACCTAATAATTGATCATCATTCATCAATTGATTAGTGTCGATATTCTTCGACAAATTTTGAAATAAATTCAGTGAATTCATTAGGTTTTCATCAAATTGAAATGGTGCTGCTGCTCCTGCAGTCGAAGTTGATGATGATGATGGCTGAGCGGCGGTCATTAATGGTGGTCCACGATGATGACCACCAACACCACCGCTGCCGGTCGTCGCTGTGGCAGATAATAATGCCTCGTTATTGTTGGTTGTTCGTAATGGAAAATTCGGATGTTGAATAGATGATGAAGGTGGCTGTTGCTGAATGGATTGTACAGGAGGTGGTGGCGCTTGTTGTTGTTGCTGCGCCAAAGCAATTCGACCAATAGATGTTTGCTGTTGTGGTGCAACAGAAGACGAAGTTGTCGTTGTTGATGGTGGTATCAAATTGAATGGACAACGTCCACCTAATGCCTGTATCAATTCGCCTAATTTAGTGAATTTATTATCGGTTGACCGTTTGACTAATAAATCAGGATTAAAGTAGCCACCATTATACCATTCAAACATTTCTTGACTTGTAAACGGACCCTGTGTTTGTCCTTGTGGATCACAATAAAACCATTTTATAATCATTGTATGATGATTAGAAGATAATGATGGTGTTTGATGTTGATGATCATCCAACAATTCTTTTGGTTTCGATGTTAAAAGATTATAACGTTGTTGTTGTCCATTATCACTATCCAACAGATTATTATTGCCACCAATATGATGGCCAATATTTTGATTATTGAATGCAACAGGCGGCGTCGGTTGTTGTTGTGATGTTAATCGCATGAATAGCTGATGATCCGCTGTAGATGAATCGTTGGTGGCAGCCGAAGTAGTAGCTGTTTTGGAATTGTTATTACTGGTTGTTGAATTGACAAAATCAAAATTGAAATCATTCAATAATGATGAAAACTTCAATGAATCATTCAACAATAGATTGTCATCATCTGCAATGAATAATGAGGAATTTCGTTCATTATTATTATTGGTTTGCATGGTTGATTTAAACGTTGTTGGCGACCCAGACAATATATTATCGGCTGTTGATGATGACGATTCCAATAGATTGGAAATGGCATTCCGTGCATTCAATACTTGTCCAATATTAATAGGCGGCTGTTGTTGTTGTTCCAACATGGATGCAACGTTTGTAACAAACGGAAAGGTAGAATTATTTGCCAATGATGATGATGTCGATGTTGATGATGTTTGATTAGGATTGAATAGAGAATTGGATTCCAACCGATCGCCATCATTTGATAAATTATTACTATGTTGTTTGGTCATCATTGAAATTAGATCATTACTATTGGTGTTATTACCATCCATTGATTTGGTTTTATCTTCCTCCACATCATTGTTCATCGTCGATACTGTTTTATCGTTTGACTTTTGTTCCAGTCTTGTATGATAATTTGGACTTAATGATGGATCATTGAAATAATCAATAGGTTTCGGTTTCGAATTTGTTGTTTTCGTTGTTGATGAAAGAATTTCCGATGCTTTATCATCATTATTGGCTTTGCTGCTCTCCGTTGATTTTTCACTTGCTGTTGTTGAATTTTTATCAATGTGCAAATCTTTTTTCGATTTCGAAATTTTTCGACCGAAAAAGTCTTGCTCATCTTTATCATCATTAACATTATCATTATTGTTTGCAGCACCATCATCCTCATTGTCATTATCGACACCATCCGGTTCTAATGGTGTCATAAGATCATCATCAAATGCTTCATGAAATGCACCGGTTGCATCGAATGTACCAACACGTGTCACATCAATACAACTAGGATCTTCTAAACTCCATTCGGGTAGTGAATCTTTACGTCGATAGGAATCCCCACCATCATCATTGTCATTTTGTGAATGATGATGATGTTGATGATGATTTGAGCCAGAATTATTCGAACGATTTGTACCAGCGAAACGATCAGAGAAAAAATCCGAATCATTATTCGAATGATGATTATGGTGATGATTATGATGATGGTTGCCATCATTGCCACCACCACTACCTCCACCGCGTGTTCTTGAATTGAAACGATCATATGAACGACCATAGTAACCTTTCGTTGATGATGATGACGACGAATGATGAGAAAATTTAGAATTTTCCGTCGTCTTTGTTTCATCGCCACCACCACCACGATGATCACTACTACCACCACCGCCACGATAACGATCACGCGATGTCAATCCTTTCGATGTTGCCGTTGTTGACGATGATGTGGATGATGATTGTGAACGACCACCAAATAAATCTCTTTCTGCATCTAATGCTGAACCATCAATATTAGATGGAAACGATGATAAATGACGTTCAGATGACGACGACGATGATGTTGTGAATGATGAACGTTTTTGAAACGATTTTCCAGATTTTGAATTGTTAACCGCTGATTGTTTACCAATTGCGCCAATACGACTGCTAATGCTATTATCATGATGATCATCCAGGATTGGATCACCGAAAAAATCCTTTAGCCTTATAGACACTGTCACATTAATTAAACAGTTATTAGTAATGAGTCATGACAATCATCTACAATCTAGCAATCCTACCTGAATTACGTGAACCACTAGCATTATTATTATCATTAGTGCGCCAACTATTTGTTTTCCATGATGATGATGATCCAGCTTCTTTAACCGAAGAGCAATCAGGATTCGTTGCCGATTCATTTTTATTTGTCGTCGAAGTTGAAGTTGACGAACGCCATGATGGCATAAACAACGATGCCGATGATGAACTATTTGATGAAGAATTCGAATTTGTCTTAGCCACAGTTGTTGCTTCATTATCATCACGATGATGTACACCGGCAGTTGCCAATTCCAGATATTTTTTCGATCCCGAATAAATCGATCGAATACCACCACTGGCCGAATTATTATCTGCGGATGAAGAATCTAATGATGACGATCCTGAGTTAGTTTTACTAGAAGCATTATTATTATCGTTATCATCATGTTGTTGACCACCAGAAGCTGCTAACTCCAAATATTTTTTCGATCCAGCATAAATAGCTCCAATCGAGCGTATAGCACTACTGGCAGAAGTTGATGTATTATTGTTATTATTATTATTGTCTGATGTTGATGAATCCATCGACGATAATCTGGTGAATGCGATATTACCGCCCCCACTACGTCCACCGATACGGTTATTATTGAGTGATGAACCTCTTGATGAACCACCGCTACCGCGTATCGAATAAGAATTGGTATTGTTTGTATTATTGCGTTCGGCTATAAATCCATTCGATGACAATGGCGACGATGATGATGAAACAAGTTTTGTTGCACCACCACTTGGTGATCGAAGTAAATCTGATGAGGATAATTTCGAAATACGATCTTTATATGATGAACCATGTTGTTGATTATTATTGGACAATACGGTTGTTGGGCCAGAATGATTTTGTTGATTATTCGAATTATTATTCAGATTTGATGATGATGATTGATCATTGGATTTTTTCACGACAAAATCCGGATTAATATTCTGTGACATTAGATCTATTTCATCATTAGTCAATTCGATCAATGCTAATGGATATTGACAATCTTCGATGTAAACTTCATCATGTTGTATCAAGTCTTTTGGTAATGCTAATGATGATGAAGATTGTTGAAACAATGATAACATTTCCTCCTTTGTATAACGATATTTTACATCATTTTGATGATGCGAATGCGAATGATGTTTTGTAATTGATTTTGTATTGAACATTTTCGATTTGAATGTGGTGTTGGTTGTGCCTAGTATTTATCCCAAACAAAATTTATAAATCAAATATCATTTCAACAACAAAAACATACTCAGCGAATTGGATGATGATGATGAACTTGAATTATTCGATCCGGAAGAGGTGGATTTTGTGCCACCACCGCTGCTAGTAACACTGCCAGTTCCACCACCACCACTATTATTACTGCCGGCTCCATCGGTCAATGCCCGTAACCAATCGGGTCCAAATTTCAACTCAGTTTTGGCCATTATTTTTCTCGGTTTTGTTTTGGGAAAATGCCAGAAATCGGTAATCAGATTAAATTCAAAATATAATTTCCACCAAATTTGTTACTTTTGTAAACAAACAAACACTTCTATCACACTGTAGAGCTATTGAGAGATGCAAAAAATATAGTTTTCAATAATCCAATTAAAAATATTTAGTAGTTTTTGTTGTTGATAACACTT
>ERZ500997.177-NODE-177-length-17715-cov-7.913590_pt1 | contig 17715 bp, 19 predicted proteins | sample MGYA00248826_ERZ500997 | MGnify/ENA primary metagenome ERZ500997 (study PRJEB25958, sample SAMN03398524) | human skin metagenome | study: EMG produced TPA metagenomics assembly of the Human Skin Microbiome Metagenome (human skin metagenome) data set.
AAAAGTTGTTGTTGTTACAGCCGGGACAACGCCAATCACCTTGTCGAACAAAACCATTATCTCGTTCTCGATCTCGACCACGGCCACCACCGCCGCCACCTCTTCCCCCATCACCACCACGACCGCGCATTGGACCACCTCCTCCTCCGCCTCTTCCACCACCACGCCCACCTTTGTAATCACCACCGGCCGGTATTTTACGTTGAGCGAATTCTACGTTCAATATTTTACCGGTGCCAGGTAGTTCTTTATTATGAAACCATTGAATAGCCGATTTGGCTGTATGTGGATCTTCATAGGTCAATGTGGCCTCGCCTTTTCCTTCACCAGTCACTTTGTCACGATAGATCCAGATTTTATGTTTTTGTGATCTATCCATCTATCATAGAGAAGGAAATCCATTATTCAATCATCACTTGCCATATAACAAACACTAACAACATACCTTGATAATACCAATCGAACCAAAATGGCTTGATAATTGATCTTCAGTAACATCCAGTGGCATACCGGATATAAAAATAGTATCGTTTTCCATATCGCTCGGTTGCGACATATAACCACCACCGCTACCAGGAGCCGATTGGGGTGGGGGAGGTCCAGCTTTAGAAGAATTGAAAAAAATTAACAATTAATCAAATCGCACATAACAATAACATTCACTCATCATCATCATTACTCAACATGCATATCTCATCTGATCTGATCTGTGTGTCACTTAGTGAATGAACAAGACCCTTTTCACTGATTATTATTTTTGTTATAAACCAAAAAACCAACATAGAATAAAACATTTTTTTGTTTGTTTGGATCAAAAATGTTTACCTTTATAACCAGCAGGGCCTGGATTACCACGGCCACCCATTGGTCCACCTCTGTCATCATCATGTTTCATTATCACACAATTTCAAAATCAAATATTTAATCATTTGATTGATTGATTGATGCCCACAGTTATGATATTTCATATATTAACAAAAGAGAGAGAAACAAAAAAGTTATGAACACCATTTATATATGACCATTACCAATTACATAACAACAATACTGGTCATTTTTGTTTTGTTTTTTGAAAAAAATAACACCAACACTTGATTAACAAACACTTCAAATTTAAACACAAAGAATTCTTTGAAAATACGCGTGTTCAATGATTGTACCGGTTGGAAATAAGAACCCAATTTTCTACACCCCATTTTTCAAATAAATACACTTCATAATACCCCAACCTTAAACAAAGAGACGCAAATTAGTTTGAAAACAAAACAAACAACAGATGACACATAACATGTCAACAATTTAAATGTAAATACCTTTTTTGTGTACATCATGTCGTTATCTTAACAACAATACCTTCAACTCTTTTTCAATATTGAAAAAACACCTGCGATTTGATTTGATTAACTCATTTTCATGGAATGTCAATGTTCACGTAATAGTGTGGAAGATATTTTTTTCTTCAAAAACTCATGCCAGTTGTTTACAAAACAAAAGAAAATTTACCTGAAATTTCCATGTCCTTGCGGTGGCATTGATGGTCCAGGTGGTGGTCCATTTGGTCCAGGAGGCATACCACGATTCATACCACCACCGTTTCCAACGTAACCACCACCACCATATCCATTAGGACCAGGACCATAATTGGATTGAGGTCCAGGAGGCGGCGGTGGACCACTTGGTTGCCATCCTACTGATTGGGCATTTGGTGCATTCGGACCTTGCGGTACATTTCCATACGAAGTTGAATACGGTGGTGGAGGTTGTTGTGCTTGATTGGGATTCGAACCAGGACCAGCTGGACCGGTACCCGGCTGATTTTGATAATAAGCATTGGCGCCACCATAAGCATCACCCACGCCAGCAGAAGCGGCACCATAACCAACTGAAGTAGGTGGTGGTGCAACAGAATTTGGTGCTACATTCGGAGGCGGCCCGGATGGTGGAGCATTAGCATTTGCAGCTTGAGCATAACCCATGTATGCTTGTTGTTGGCTTTTAGTGTCTAGATTTAGAGGCAAAATAATTTCCATCAAAATATTGTCATGTCACGTTCGTAAAGATATTACCATAGGTAGGTTGAGTTGTTGTGTATGATGAATATTGATCCGAAGTTGGTGGAACGGCTTGCGGTTGTGGTGGATAAGATGAACTACCGTAAGGATTTGCGGCACCTGTTCCATATTGAGGAATGGCATTAGCTGCTGCGCCTGGTGCACCTTGTGGTGGAGGCTGACCACCTGCTACTGGATTCGAATAATAACCAGCAGTTGCCGGATAACCTCCGTAACTAAATCAAAAAAGGTGGGTTATTAAATGTGGCAACATAAAATCAATTACTTTGACCAATTTTACTTACCCTGCGTTTTGCATAATTCTTGTTAATCAATGTAACGATCCAGATGAAAAAATTGATTCAAAATTGTTCTGACTTGATAATACCAAAAAACAACACAGTTCAACCGAAATAAGAAATTAAGAAGAAATAAGAAGAAATTATTTTGCGAGTAAAAAATTAGCATGGAATTGAACACAATGGAATAGCCAAAAAATGACGCATGCTCACCAATCATCAATCACGATCATCGCAGTACCGTTCATAAGCAATATGATCATAACCTTACATTATCAAAATCGATCACTTTACGAAACACAAACGTCAATTAACTTTGATTAATACCACTACTACGACCACTACCAATCGAATCAGTTATGAATTGCTGAAAATTGGCGCTTATTTTTCTGACCGTTGAACTTTTCGATTTGGTTTGTGCAAATGAACACATTTTTGCTTGGATAAAATTTATAATATTTTTCTTTTAATCATAAAATCATCACCATCATTATTATTATGGAGAAACAAAATCTGTATGGTTATCTTTCTTATTTTGGCAAAAAATCCAAAGTTAATTTTCCGATTAGAAAACGAAAAATCACAATTGGCAATGAAAAAACAAATGATATACGTTTGACTCAAAAGCAACCGCCAAATCGACAATTTCTTGAATTATCAATCCGACGATGCTTACAAAATGAATGGAATTATACATTGGACCTTTGTGCATGTAAGTAGTCTAATCAATCAATCAAATGTTTGCCAATTCTAATTCAAAAAACATTAGTCAATCAAACAGTTCGAGAAAATATCACCATCGACAATGAAAAAATATTTATCGAAAACAATTCCATTCAATTGAAAAATGGAAGTGTTATAACTATTTTTGGACATGATTTTAAATTCTGTTCAAATCAAACAAACAAATGCACGAACCTGACTAAATCAGCATCAAAAATTCCGGTGCTCAAAAACAAGAATCATTTATTGGATCTTTATTCCAATAAATCATGTGGATGGTCAAGTAGAAAAAATTATTCGAAAAATTTATCATTCAATCCAATTGATTCGGCTATCAAATCGAAAATTCCCATTTCAGCCACCAAGTCCGCATTAATCGATTCAAATGATTTGAAATTGCCCGATGAAGAATGTAACGATGAAAACGATAATCATGATCATCAAACTTCCGCACATGATTCAACATTCGATGTTGATTCGGATAAATCATCGTTGATGAAATTTTGTACACCGGATCCTACTCGAACCGAATCGGTTTCAATGAACAAATCTTTAAGATCTCTTTTGAAAATGACTCCGCAGCAATCGTTAACACCGAATCGAAAATCGGTCATTTTCAATGAATTTGTTGAAGAAAAACATAATGAATATGATCATCGTACAGGGAAATTATTTTCAACGAAAAAATTTTCCAGAAAATTATTTCCCATTTCGCCGGATCAACAAGATGTTGAACCAGATGAACTTGGTAGTTTTCTAGAAACATCTCACGATCAATATAAAACTTTGCCCGATCACAATGATTCAACATTAGCTCCGGATAACGTTTCGAATGAAGATGAACTTGTTACAATCACTGATAACATGATTGTTGATCATCAATCCCAATCACCAGGTAATCAATACTTAGATGGTGAAGAATTATTTAATTGAATTTACTTTTCTAGAACCAGAAATTGATCAACAACAACAGTCAATAATAAACGGTGATCATTATTGTCAAGTGGATCATCAAAGCAAACATCCCGATAATACTATTTCAACTGCTGACCATAATGAACATGATACACTGGATTCCAATGTTGATTTCGAAGTCGAAACACTTCAGCAGCCAAAAACACCGCAAGCTGATTATGAAACCAATGTTGATTTCGGTATTAAAAAACTCCAGCAACCAAAAACACCTCAAGCTGATTATGTGTCAAATATCGATTTTGCAGTTAAAAAATTACAACTAGTTACACCGCAAGCAGATTATGTATCGAACGTTGATTTTGCAGTTAAAAAACTTCAGCAACCTAAAACACCGCAAGCTGATTATGAATCCAATATCGATTTTGCAGTCAAAAAACTTCAGCAGCCAAAAACACCGCAAGCAGATTATGTATCGAACGTTGATTTCGGAATCAAAAAACTTCAACAACCAAAAACACCGCTAGCTGATTATGAAACCAATGTCGATTTTGCAGTTAAAAAACTTCAACAATCTTCTACACCTATCGCCAACTATGACAAAAATGTCGATTTTGGTATCAAAAAACTTCAACAACCTACAACGCCAATCGCTGATTATGAAACCAATATCGATTTTGGTATTAAAAAACTTCAGCAGCCAAGAACACCGCAAGCAGATTATGTATCGAAAATTGATTTCGGCATTAAAAGATTGCAAAGACGTATTACACCATTACCTGAATATGATGACAATTTTGACGGATTGGAGAATCTTTTTGCTGTCGACGACAACGATATAAATCTGATGATTACACCAATCAAGCCAAAAGCTAGAGGACGTCGACCTAAGCAAAAAATTGAAAATAGTGAAAATCGAATGCTAACACGTAGTGCTCACAAAAAGAAAATCAAAAATGAAGAACAAGATGAACAATTGGAAGATAAATTGTTAAAAAGTAAAAAACAATCAACAGGTGTCAAGCGACGACGGAAAGCTCCCAAAGACGAGATCGGCCAACTTATTGATAGTGATGATGGTAAGTTTGTTTCGAAAATAACCAAATGCTTAACAAATATCCTTTTTTTTCTGCTCATATCCATCATTAGAATCGACATCTGATCAAGTTGATATCGAAAAGATTAGAGAATTGGCGGAAATATATTCTAAGAAATCTAATAATCATAATGTAGATCAATTCCATAAACGTTCTCGTGGTCGTGGTCCACGAAAACAATCATCAACAGCATCTATGACAAACGACGATGATGAATTACAAACAATCGATATTATGGAACTTGATGATAATCAGCTAATCGATGCAATGAATGAAAGATCTTCGGTCACTAATGGAAAAAGGAAAACGGCTCCTACACGAAAAAGAAACACGACAACCATCAACAAAACTTGTAAATCAAACGAATCTGATGATCATTTGATTGATGACGATTGCATCAATCAACAGGAAAATCAAAAGAATGTTGCCAGTTGTCAACCACAACGAATGAATAATCAGAAAAAATGTCGTATTATATTGCCGGATGTCGATTTCAGTATGCGATTAGAATGTAACGATTCCAATGAACAAACGACTAAAGCAAAAGTCATTATGACACGATCACGTGCCAAACGAATTCACTGAATATATTGTCATTGTTAGCTATCACCAAAACAGGCACCACCATTAATTTAATGAAAGCAAATATATTTAACCAAACTAAATATTTAATAAACTTATTCCATTCGGATGTAACAATTGTCTTTTCTTCCTGGATAAACAAAAATGAGGGAAATCCTCCTGACCAATCAATTCTTCAATAGAAAAATCTAAAAACCAAAAAACAGATGCTTTATAAATCAACAAGTTGCAATCCAATCAATCAATACTGTGTGTTTGTCAATAATTCGTTCGAAACGAATTTGATTAAATCGTTGATTTTCTCTTTCATTTTTCGTTGGTTGTGTTGTGGTTTCAGGTTTCGCCAAACGTGCAAATGCACACAGACAAATGTAATCTTTTATTTTTGTTACAAATCAGATATTTTTCCATAAGGCAATGGTAATAAATATTATCCACATTTCAATTGACAAAGTCTATTTGATGCCATAAAAGATTTTTGATAAATTTTTTTTCTATTTGCCGCAATAAAGTTTAGTAGTTAGGATAGTTTTTTTAGTTTGCTTATTCATTAGTATACCACATTGCTTTTTCGAATCCCATATCCATTGTATAGCAGATCATCATTAGTGAATTAGCGAAGATGGATTTGAATCATAACGACAATCATAATAATGATCCATTAGATAGGTAGGTGTGTTGATGATTGGAATGTTTCAATCAATTCTGATAAAATTTCTGTCAATATTCAGATGGCATATGATTAAGATTGTATTCATTTTTCATGGAATTTCCGCTTTGCTACCATGGAATATGCTTATCAATGCAGACAGTGTAAGCTTCGATTCTATTTCGACTTGATTGACCAAATAATTATCATTTGCCATTTTAGTATTTCGTCGATTACAAATTGGTTCGCCCAAATCAAACAATGATGACCAACACTTTTTCATCGGACCATATCGATGCCGGAATGAATATAACCGAAATTATTCATTCGGATATTTTGGAAAATTATCGTCAAAATTTCTTGCCTTATTTGAGTACAGCATCCAAAGTGCCAAACATCATCTTTCAATTGGCCAATCTATTATTCTGTTCGAGGTACGTTCGATTGATTGATTGGATTTATAATTTGTTTGTTTGTTTAGTCCAAGATCGTATCGAATTCGAATGAATTTAACATTTCTGGTACAGATAGCATTGTTTATCATAATGATTGGTTTGGCTTTTATCGATACCAGTGAATGGCCGGTAGTGTTTTTCTGGATTACAATGATCATTGCCATTCTATTCAATACGGTGAATGGAATATTTCAAAGTTGCATCTATGGATTCGTGGCCAAATTCCCGATGAAATACATCAATTATGTTACATTTGGATTCAGTTTTAGCGGAACGATAGCATCCATTTTTCTGATTGTATCACTAATGCTATCGCCACATCCTCGAACAGTGGCTTTATATTATTTTTCGTTTGCAACCGGATTTATGATTTTATGCTATATTAATGAAATATTTCTTCTTAAAAATGTAAGTTTCCCCAATCAATCACGTTCATTTGGCTGACCATCAAATCTATAGCTCTTCTTTAGACATTATTTCTATGGAAATGATTCAAAAACTTTGACGAAAAATTCTCCAATCACAAACAATTTGCAATTGGATCCAAATGTTCAACTGAATAACGGCTGTGGCGAACAAAATGATAAATTGACAATCAAAACTTTTAAATTTGTCTGGAGAAAATGTTGGATTCAACTAATGAACACAGCTCTAATTTATTTTTCATCCTTTGTTATATTTCCGGCTATTCAAGCGGCAATCAAACCGATCGATAATTTGGTTGATCAAAAATTTTTCGCACCAATATTTTGTTTTTTATTTTTCAATACCTTTGCCTCCATTGGTAATTATGTGGCGGAGAAACTACGTAAACCAAAACCATCGGGTCTAATATATTTAGTAGTGCTTAGATTTTTATTCATACCATTCTTTTTATTCTGTAATTATATTCCTGATCAACGAAAGTGGCCAGTATTGATCCAAAGTGATTATATTTATATTATTGGGTCGGCATTATTAGCATTTTCCAATGGTTATACATCTAGTTTAGCAATGATGTATGCGCCGAAATCAGTGCCCGAGCAATATGCATCGTTGAGTGGAATGATGGCATCAGCCGCCGTTATAATCGGTAAGATTTGTTTTAAATATACAACAAAATGATAATCATTCCTCTTTACATTAACATTGATTCAAATAGGCATTATCGTTGGAGTTCAATGTTCCATGCTATTTCGTGCACTTATATCATAGACAAGATTATTTCTAATATTTATCTATTCAAAATAATCAATAATCATTCGGTTTATTTCAATCAATTTTTTTCTTGCTAATTCAATAAAATCTATCAATTCAAGTAAATGAGTGAAGAAAAGAGCATGCTCGCTCATAATTGTGTTTTGTCATCATTTTTTTTTTTTTGAAATAATTTTTGAAAGAACGACCGAATGGCCAAAATCAAACTATTAATCGTAATGGGCCCAAGTGGTTGTGGTAAGACAACAATTGCCCAGGCATTAGCCAATCGTCTAAGTGATGGTCATTATGTGGAAGGTGATCAATTGCACCCACAATCCAATATCGATAAAATGACAAATGGTAAAATTGAAAAAGAAATGATTCAGTAATCATGTGATGATAATGTCCAATCATCCTCATTTCAATGATAAAAATCAATATTTAGCAATACCACTTGATGATGATGATCGTTGGCCTTGGTTACAATCCATCCGTCAACATTGTGAAAACAATGCCATCCAACAACATGATAATCAATATTTGATTGTAACATGTTCAGCGCTCAAAAAGATTTATCGTAATCAATTACGACAAATTCAACATTTCCAATGGATTAAATTCATTTTTCCACAAGGATCACAGCAATTGATAGGACAACGAATTGAGCAACGAAAAGATCATTATATGAAAGCCAATATGTTGCAATCACAATTTGAATGTTTCCAACCACCGATCGATGAAAATGATGTAATTGTTGTCGATATCGAGCAATCAATCGATATCATTATCGATGAAATTCTTAATAAATTGTAAAACATTTTATTTAAAATTAGTATAAAGTTTGTTTGAATTATTTTCCATGATAATTTACAAGAAATTCCTCAATGTTTGAACCTAAAATTTTCTAAATAAAACAAAGACAATTTTAATATTCGTAACATAACAATCAATCTATTTTACCTCAACTTTTGTATCCATTACTGGTGAACGTTTATTGATTGTTGTTGATGTTGTTTGATGATGATGATGATTGGAAGAATCGCCGCTAAAATGGCCCGATATTTTTCTCTTTTTTTGTTGTTGATTGTTGTGTTGCGTTGAATTATGATGACCACTAGAATTTTTAATATCCGATTTACGTCTATTAATAGAAGGTGATTGATGATGATAATCACTACTAATCGCTGATGGCTGATTGGAACAATCTTGATTGATTTTTGAATCTTGAATTGCAATTTTTGGCTGTCTTTTACCACTACTCAGAATACTGGGAACAGTTCGTGGTGATCCAACCGTTGATCGATTCGATTGTTGGGAAACACTATTAATTTCTTGGACTGATGATTTGTCATTATCAGTAATAATCGAATCATTAGCAGCGGCTGTTATTTTCGTTGCATTCAAACTAGAATCATTGATTGTTGTTGATGTTGATGAAAGTTGCAAATTGGATGAATCCAAATAATAGATTGTTTCCTGTGTTGCCGTTGTAGCAGCAGCCGCAATAGTAGTAGTAGGATATGTTAGATAAACTAAACCTTGTTGATCACTCCATGCTGTGATTGTTTGATTGTTATTATCTTGAAGAAGTACCGGTCTGGTTAGAACATTTGTAGTCGGTGTAGGTGTTGATGACCAATTCTGTATGGATACTATTTCCACATTATTATTATTAATTTGCGGACAGACCATTTGACTATTGGACGTGGATGTCGTTGTTGTTGTTGATTTTTGTTCATTTGGTCCATTACCATTATCATTATTATCGATGAATGAGGATTTTACCGGAGCATCATGATTGCCACCATGATCATCACTGACTAATTCGATAGTTGTTGTCAATGCTGTTGGTTTATTCGTGGTTGCTGTTGCAATTTTATTATTATTGAGTGTTGTATTTTTGATCGATTCTTGTACTTCTCTTTGTTTATTATTAACTCGACTAAATTTGTGATTTTGAAGAATTGGTTTAATTTTCGTCGATGATGATGAACAAATACTACCTGTTGCAACAAGATTATTGCTGCTGGTGGTGGTGGTAGTGATCAAATTAGACTTATTGTTATTAGTAACATTTAATCGATTATTAGTTAAAGATAATCTTTCCGGTGTTTTCAATTCGTTGATAAGATTCTTCACTGGCACCATGGATGAATTTTTTTGATGTATTTTATCGACATTAGATTGCTGATTGTTGTGATTAGTATTGATTGGTGTCATAAAAACATTGGGTGTATTCAATGATGATGAATTGGAAGTATTACTTGGTGTATTAAACGTTGATGATTGACATTTGAATGGTGTGTTGGCAATTTCTTTCTCAACAACTATATGTACAAAATTCTGAAATTCAGGCTCTTCGGCTAATGAACTTAACAATTCGTCCATTGTATCGGGTGGCAGAAGATCTTTTTCAATATCACCAATTTTATTCGAATCAATTGCATGATCGGTTGTCAAGCAATGTTGCGAATTTTTGATATTTTGTTGTTCTTGTTGCTGCTGTTGATTGATAATGTTAGTAATATTATCATCCAACATTGGTTGATCTTTAACATCGATAATTTTCTGTATAGTATTGGCAACTTTATCATGCAATGGACGATATTTTAGTAATTCATCGAATATGATTCGTGGTTGTACTTCGATATCGATTTCAGATGATTCACAAGCCAATGATGATATTGGCGATGAATTGGTGTTGGCCAACGATAGCATTTGTTGAACATTGGAATCAGATGTAAGACAATTCATTGTGGATGATGAATCCGATTGATATAGTTGTTGTTGTTGTTGATGTGGATTTGTCATCAATGATAATCGTTTTGGTGTTGCATTTTTTCGACGTGGTGAATAGGCGTTCAAATTTCTGGATTGAAGAATTTTGTGTCTAAAGTTTATCAATTAATTCAAAAGACGATCAAATTAAATGTAAAAAAAAATCTTCAACAAACACTTACTTTGGTGTTGATAAATGTTCACGGTTAATGTTGTTGTTGTTATGTGATTCTAATGGAAGATTTGTATTCTTAACATTCGTCGTTTGATAATGTAATGACGGAAAATTATCCGGAAAAGTTGTTGTCGTTGCCGATACAGTCGATTGCATTTGGTTGATATTTTGGGAAAATTTTCCATTAAGGGTTTCGGTCAATGACATATTGTATGGTTTAGTTGAATATCGAAATCCATTTTTGATTCCTTGAGCAAATTCCTGTAGATATGGTGATTCATCAAGAAAACATTGTGCTGTTCGTTGACAATTTGTTTCCAATAGATAGCCATATGTTAATCGAGCTATATCCGATGGCATAAAACATTGATTCGACATTTTTTCTGTTTATTTCTCGGACAATACTTTTTCATTCAATACCACAATCATAATCACCATCAAAATATTTATTCTGTAAGCAAGATAAACAAACAAAAACGAAAGAATCGAATGAAACCAAATTGAAAAACAGTCGACAAAACAAAACAAAACAAACAAAGCCAATTCGATCAAAAAATCGAGGGAAATCTCAATGATACAATCGATACCATCGCGATTAATCGAGCCATCTATCGATCGAAAAGATCAAAAAAATTGTCAAAATTGTAATGTTGAAAAATTCCAAACCAAGATATTTTCTTTATTTATTAATCAGATAATTATGGCTGATAATAATAATATTATATTAGTGTGTGTGTGTTTCCATTTAATGAGATGGGCAAAAAAATTTGATAATCCGATCCAATCCAACAATCTTTTTGTCATGATCGGGGATCGGATTAATCGGAATTTATACAGTGAAAAAATGATTAAATTAAAAATAAATTAATTTTCAAAAAAATGAAATAAATAAATAAATAAATAAGATTTGATATGATTGTTAGTTAGATTTGTAAATTATAAAATAAAGTGATCATTTTGTATCACGAAAGGGAAAAAATTACGTTTTTCGAAGAAAATGAGCTGCACGTTTGTCTTGTGATGAATGAATGATTGATTAAGAGTGAAACGAAAAAAAATCATCAAAGTTTTGAGTAGCGAAAAAAAATCTTTATCGAATATATTTCAAATGATTGGGTGATGTATCCCATCGTTTTCGTGTGAAATAAATGATTGTAAATATGTACATAACCAACAGGAAGGCAAACAATATGGCCATTGCGTAGATCGATGTTCGTGATGCACATTGTTGTTGGTGTTGTAATGATAACAAATTCAACATGACCGAATCGTTTGTAGAATCTAGTTCAATTCAAACGATAAAATCATAAGAGGAAAAAATAATTCAAATAAAACTTACTGTTCATTTGATTAAGATTTTCATTGACATCCAGCACAAGAATTTCTTTACTCAAAGTCATTTCCTCATCACCAGTATCCTGACTAGATGATGGCATTACTGAACGACGGCGTCTTCGTCGTCCCCATGATTCAACATTATCTCGGCCAACACCACATATGACTGGTTCACACTTGCCAATACAATATTTAACATTGCATTGAAATATTACACCGTAAGATTCGGTAAATCGGAATGCTTCATAACTACTTTCCAAAGCATTACCAACTTGGTAGAAACTTGGAAATATTGAATTATCAACAGGACAGCTACACAAACCAATCAAAATTATTATCAATGTCATCATCAGCTTTTGCTTACCCATGCTCGTCGATAATTTCGAATGTACTTCGTGAATCTTTAGCCATTGCAACGCAACTACGGGCAAATATTCCATAAGGTGTACTTTCGGGTATTTCGATACGGAATGATAAACGATCACCAATTCGAACGGTTGATGCTTCGCGACCATCACTACCGAAAATGGTAATTTTTGGCAACGGTGCTTCTGGAGCCGATGTGATTTGTAATGTATCCGGATCTCTGTAGGCAAAAAACGGCGGTCAATTCTATCATCGAAATTAAATCAACAAATTACCTGACTGGCATCATTCCGAATGTAACATTTCTGGATGTTGTTTCATATGTACATCGTACATGATAAACTTTATCCGCTTTGGTCAGTACAACATTATGATGTTGCAGAACAACAGTATTGGTATACATTCCACCTAAGGATTGGGTATTACAATCTTGGCCACCCAATGATATATCCAATGTAAATTGTTGACTATTACGAACATTTAGATTACAAGTTTCACTTCGACCCAATGCATAGATACGGCCATGAAATGGTCGACTTGTTTGTACGTTCACAACAATTTTCGTATCGGTACATTTCAATGCAACATCATAACAAACACCATATGAATCACATGATGGCTCAATTCCATCTGCTGATTGTTGCGGTATTGTTGGTACATTCGATATGGTCGATATTGTTGGTGGCATTGTTGGTATCGTGGATATTGGTTTATTACTGCTACTTATCATCGGTAACGATGATGATGATGATGATGATGATATCATCGATGTTGTTGTCATCGACATTGATGATTGTTGATTTTTATTGGTTGTGTCATCTGAAAAACATCATGATCAATCAAAAATGATGGTTATTATCCTTTTCGGAAACTTACTTGCACAACCAGCTTCGAAATAAGTAGCACTCGAATCACCACTATCCAATAATGGTATTGGACTTGGCGTTGCAAATGTATCCAAACCATCGGGAAATGTTTTATGATCCAAATGATACAATGCACAATTTGGTTGTCCAGGTTTAAAACTTGGCCGATAAAGCACCGAACGACAAATAAATTCATTTTCAATGGTACATGCACGAAGACATCCTCCTTGTGATTTGACCTGTTTGGTAATAATGAATGATGATAATTCATAAACATCGTATATAAATAAAGCACATACCAATAATTCTTTATCCGGATAATAATTTAATTCAACATAATGAGCAACTTTATTGAATGCCATACCAACTTTGGCATAATCATAGATTCGTTGATCTGGGCATACTTGTTCAGCTATTCAAATAGAGGATAATGATTATTATCATCAACATCATCATTATCAAATGCCAACAAATAATACTCACATCGAAGACAAGAATTTTCAAAATAATCAGTGCCCTGAATGTCGACAAGATCTTGTGAAAAACCAATCACCGGACTGCGACGATCATATTCACTTAGATGACATTGCAGAGTAAGATAATTAAATTCGACCGACCGACAAACAAAACGACCCTATTTTGTTTTTGATTAAATCAATCACTCAATCAACCATTCCTTCAATCAATCAATCAATCGAACAAACCTCACTAAGACAAGCTGACAAACATGCTTCACGATTCGATGTATAGATGATAGCATTATCCAAACCACGCATCATTTTATTTGGAAATCTTTCAAATGACCATAAACGATTACAAAGATTATCCGAACGTAATTGCATTTTCGAGAAAAAATACATATTAACGGCTTTCTGTAATGATTGACTTGAATATGAACCACCACTATTCGCTAGATTATTATTGTTATTTGAGCCGGATATCGTTGGTTTTTTGGCTAATGTTTCATTTTGTAGTAAACATGTTGTTTCCTGTATTGGTGTCAATGGATTCACTACAAAACTGAATGCAGCTGCAGTGCAATCATCTTCATCACGACACCAACCAAGACATTCATATAATGATACATTGCGTATTGTATAATATATTGTGCCAGCATAATCACGATTTGTCATCTTGTCAAATGTTATTCGACCTAAATCAACAAAAACAATCAATACGTTATGTATCAAAATATGTTATATATCAAAATCAAACCAAATAATTCAATATTAATAATACTAACCATAAGTAAATATGAATAAATTGGCCAAAATGATTATGATTGACAGCCAATAATTGTTGTTATGATGATGATGATTATTCCATGACCCACCAATCGACGGTAGGCCAAATAATTTCCAAATTTTCATCATGCCAAACGATACGTCTAAACAAATGTAAAACAACAACAATTGATTCACAATGATAAACTAGATCATTATCATACATAAAATTAAACATTATTTTTGACATTAAACAAAACTAAACGAAAAAAAACAAAGATCAATGACATGATCAACCATTTTTACTAAATGTTCCGAATGTTGCCGATTGTCAATCACACCAGGGTGTATATAGTTTGGAATGATTGGTTGGCCATCACAATTCGATTCGATTCGAATTTTGACAACAACAACAAAGGCAAAAATGTCATTCTTCCATTCCTTTTGCTTGTGTAAACTGCGAAATCAGATAATAATCAGATGATAATATCCATATATGAATGATTTATGGCCGGATTACCACCACCACCTCGATCGAAAAGGTGAATTAATCAAAACAAAAGTTTATGTTTGGGATTGACATTTCCTTTTATTTCCAGTGAGATAAGTATCATTATCATCAGATGATGATCAAAACACAAACAAAAAACCGAATAAAACAAACAAAAACATTATCTATAAATCATCCTACACACATAAACAGGATCAAACAATCAAACAATATTATGATCGGAAGATTGAGGATTTTTTCAATCAAAATCAAATTTTTTTGTTGTTTCGTTTCGTTTTGTTCAGGTTGGTTTATTGTTTTTCCAGACACCAACCACCATTTTACAACAACAATCAACATTATTATTATCTTAGCATCCTTTTTTTGTTTCCTGGCTGTCAGAAGATATCAGTTGCCAATCAATCTTTTTTCTGTGGCTAATTTGTTGTTGTTATTCGGATCACAATCGTGTTGTCCGATGTTGTTATTGATATAGCCCCATATAATTATCACAAATCAAACAACCAACACCGAGAAAAATAACAACATTCATAATGATAATGAACAGTGATTGATTGATTGATAGATATATCGATATCCTACCCAAAACAAAAACAATCACCCAAATGGCTAAATTGATACTTTCATCCAATTCAATTCAGCTCATCAATTCTGATTGATCAGACCAGATATCGAAACTTGCAAATTGAAAATCAATCCTGATCACTATAGGTTGGTGAATGAATTAATTTTTTTTCCTTTCAATCATCCAACCAAATAAACGAAAAAAATCACCAACAAAAAAATGTCAAGCGACACATTTTTCTAATTTCTGTAAATCTTTCTTTCTCCAATATTCAGGATTTTTTTGGTTCGAAGATATCGAACAAGTTACCGTCCCTTCCCTTCGATAAACTATTGTTACGGTTTGATGGCAAGATTGGGTCGTAAAAATGAATAAACGAACGAACGAATATAAATCAAGCGAAACATTAACAAAACAAACGGCCATCAATGGATGGATAAAGTATTTTGGCCACAACAAAAAAATTTAAATGAATTTTTTTGCTTCTCTTTTTCCCGATCGATCGAAACAAAAAATGGTCATTAAATTTCAAAAAATCAATTGGTAAAGTTTCATTGCACACACTCAAATCGAATGATAATGATGATAAAATTTCGAATGTTTTCGATGATGAAAATGGTGTGTGTGTATTAATCAATGAATTTTAATTCAATCAATCAATGAAAATAAAAATAGTTACCTCTTTATTGGAAATTGATTGATTGATTATCACAATAATTTATTGATGATTTTTTTCTTCAGAAAATTCTAGATTCCACAATTTTCGTTGCACTTGTTGATGACGATGACTTGGATGATTAAAACATTTCAAAGATGATGATTATGATAGAAAAATTTCAATGTCAAGGTCAAGGTCAATGTGAACCACCTCGAAAAAAAAATCACAACACAAAAGAAGGCTTCAAAAGTAAGGAAGAACATCCAAACACATAACCATCATCAAAAAATATCTACCATTATTGTCTATTGCACATTATCATCAATAACACCAAAACTTAACCAAAAAATCATTATCATTCCCAGATATCATCATCCGTATTCAGATATGGCACTTTCGCTCTGGCTTTTTATATCGATCTTGAATTCTCTCTCTTCCTTCCTTTGCTCAACCAGAAATACAAAACAACAAAGTAAGGTCAAGGTGAATGTGCATAGAGAATAACGGGATTCCTTCCTTTTGTTACCCTTATACTAACCATTTTCACAACAAAAAGAGAAAGATTGAAATGTCAGATGATAGCGGTAAAATTCCCCATCTCTATTGCCCATATCAAACAAGTATCTATTGTGTTTTGATTTGGTTTTTGTTTGCCACAACAACCTTACTTAGGTAGTTGTGATTGGGTGATACGGTCTCTCGGTCAATTTGGCTGGCCATTCTTTTTTCTCTCCTTTCTTTCTTTCATTCATTCATGTCGCCAATTGATAATGATAATAATAATAGTGATCATCATCAATGATGATGATGGCGAATGTGAAGCAATATCCACTGCTAATGGGAGGTGATATTCAATTCAAGTCAGCTTGTGTCAGTCAGTCAGTGAGTCACTGTGAATACTTTTTTCTTTCTCTTTTTGCTGCAAAAAATATATTTTTTTTTGTCCGACAACAATGAAAAGAATTCAACAATTATATTTGGCTTTGGTGCCCATCCATCCATCCATCCATCTCTCTTATTTCCTTATGATGATGATGGTAAAGGTTAGTAGAAAGAAAGAAATTAAGGTTTTTGTATAAGGTGTCGTAAAAAAAATAAAATATTTTTCGATTTTTTGGGCACCGGTTTCCATGATGATGATGATGATGATGATAATGGTGATGGTATTCTAAAAATCCGAAAATCTATCCATCCGTGTATACCCCAAACCAAACCAAACCTTACAACCGAATGTGGCTATGGCAGTGATTCTCAACCAGTGTGCCGCGGCACTTTAGTGTGCCGCGAAATT
>ERZ500997.178-NODE-178-length-17691-cov-4.764572_pt1 | contig 17691 bp, 18 predicted proteins | sample MGYA00248826_ERZ500997 | MGnify/ENA primary metagenome ERZ500997 (study PRJEB25958, sample SAMN03398524) | human skin metagenome | study: EMG produced TPA metagenomics assembly of the Human Skin Microbiome Metagenome (human skin metagenome) data set.
AAAAAAGTTTTACATTCGATACAATATTGGAAATTGCCATACAAATTATAGCCAGAATTGAAACATTACATTCTATTGGGTTTGTATGCAGGATTTTTTTTCTCTATTTAACATAATTTATTCCACAAATTATCTCACAAATGTAGCTTTATCCATAGAGATTTAAAACCAGAAAATTTTATGATTGGTTTTCCACAAACACAACAATATCGTATTATTCATCTTATTGATTTTGGTCTTTGTCAACGTTATCGTAATCCATATACAATGGAACATTTTTCACCTAGTTGCCATAATCGTGTTGTCGGATCAATGTTATTCATGAGCTGTAATTCACATTTTCAATTAAAACAATCTAGACGTGATGATCTTGAATCATTAGCATATTTATTGTTATATTTTTTGAATGGTAAAAATTTACCATGGAATACAAATTCAGCTAATGCTTTTGCCAAAAATAATCCATTACAACATTGTCGTAAAGTTGGATCAATGAAACAATGTTTAACGCCCGATGAATTGTTTAAAAATCATTCAAAAGTATTTGCCAATTTTCTCAGGTAAAATGGAATTTATTTTTTTATCAATCAATATGTAACATTTTATTCATTTATGAGATAGTTATGTAAGAAATCTTGATTTTACCGATGAACCAGATTATGAAATGATACGTTCGGAATTTATAAAATTTAAATCAAAAAAAGAAATTAAATTTTCATGGGAATCATAAATTATTGTTGTTGATTATTATCAATATTTGGACCATTGTTCAACATTCTAATAATATTTGGAGATGTATTTTTTAGTTTATATTTTGTCATTGCAACGGTTAAATTATGAGCAACATCCAATAAAAATATAAATTCTTCTTGATTATTAACTTTGAATGAATTCTAAAAAATAAAACGAGCAAAAGAAAAAAATCATTTCATGAAAACAATAGTTCACTATACACTTACAAGGTTTTTAATCGAACTGAAGGTTATTTGTACATTGTCTTTCATTAGATTTTGCAATTCTGGATTTTCATTTGTGATTGTCGAAGACGAATCAGATTTTTTTTGATGATGATGATCAGACATGATTTATTTTTTGTTGAAAAAGTTTGAAGTTTCGAATTTTGTTTCGAAAAAAGCCAAAGAAAAAAAACTCGAATGAGCAAGTGATGAACAACATAATCGATTTTTTTTCGCAATCGATTGTTTGATGTCAAAATAAAATAAAGGAATTTCCGATTATAATCAATTTTGTATCCACCAATGGATTGTTAACCCAATTAGATGAGAAAAATTTCTTTTTTTTTGTTGAAAAATTAAATGTTTACCCGAAATAATCAGTATTATCATCATGATTCGTAAGATATACACCAATCCTCGAAAAATGTCTGCCCAACCAATATCACATTCACGACCCAGTAAGTAAATAATATTCAGTTTTTGTTTCCTCAAAATAATAATAATCTTTTTTTTCCCATTTAACCATCCATTCATAATATTTTAATAGTCAAAGGGAAAAAATAAATAAACATCAACATCAACATCAAAAAAACAATCCCGAAGCATAAAAACGAGTGTCCCACATTCACCTACGCACATTTATGTCACGTTGTTGGTTTTTTCCATGACAAAAATAATTCATTTATAAATGAATGAAAATGGCTCATTTTTTCGAATATGCATCGGATATCGGTAAAAAAAACGGATTACATTTCTATAGAATCTCGCTTGATTTTTGATTGATTCAATCCTTTTCGATTCAACCCTATAGGGTTCACCATTAATTCAATTTCAAACACAAACAAACATCATTTGTTTTTCATCATCATCCCCCCAGAAAAAAAACATCCCATTATTTTCAATCATGCGTTGGTATATTAATTGAATGCATATTCATTATTCTCATCATCAATGGCAATCAATAATGCGAATGATTGTGTTGATGATGGTGGCAAGGATACACAACAAACTTCTTCTTCAATAGTAATTATTATTTATGTCAGTTGTATGTTAACAGGTAGTAGTCTTGGATCGCCTACGATCACTTTTTCTCTTTGGATACGAAAAAAATGAAAAAATCAAAAAAAATTCAAAGACTACTTGTTGCTTTGTACGAGCGAGGCGAAACGATGAAGAAGAAGGTCTTTTTTTCACATCAAAAATCAAAAATTTAATGATGATGATGATGAAAAACACCAACGACGACGACGATATTTTTGCACAACATTTGTTTTTTCTTTCAATCAAATAATTTTATGTTCCGTTCAACGCCTATTCTCATCATCATTATCAATCATAGTAGTTTTTTGTTTCCATAATGTGAATTGTTTCAAATTTGAATTTTCGTTTTGAATTTTGGAAACCTGTTGATTTTGTATTTCATTGTAAGTTTTTTTTCTTTTGGTTTTGAACATTTATCATGTTTGAAAGCGAAAAAACTGGGGGAGAGAATGGGGAGAAATTCTTGCGAATGTAATCAAGTTTGTCATTGATTTTGGCTTTGTTCTTGATTCTTGATTCTTGCTATTACTCCTGAACATAACAGAATTACATCGCATAAAAATATGAAAAGACAACAACGCTTTACTTGGCGCTTAACTACACTGATTTGGCAATATATATGGCTTCTCTACATATCTTCTTTATCATTGTCGTTTGAAAAACAAAGCAAAAAAAATAATCCGTATCATCTTTGTTTGTCTTTTTACCACTGTACATTCACTTTGAAGGATCCTGTTCATCATCATCAAAATGTTCCTGTTTTTTTTCTACAGAAAAAACGACAGTTAAACTGTTTATGGCTGGGTGTCACATAATAATCAGTGTTGCTTGCTTGCTATAAGTATGTGATTTAGCCAGCCAGAAAAAAAAATCCTCGCCACGCGAATATCTTCTTCTTCTTCTTCAGTTGAAATTAGATGATGATTGCATCCCAGCTTTCTTCTTTACTTTTGGTTTGATATTATATGCGAATGTCTTTTTTAAAAATAAGGATTTCATAAGGATTTTTTTCATTCGTTTGAAATGACGCCTTCGTATGTTTTTTTTTCAAAACGAAAAAATTGTCTCAATTTTTGGTAATTGGCTACCACCACCACCACCACAAATCGCGCACAACAAGCGGCATCACCATTACCATCATCATCAACAACATCGTCGTTATTATCATTGAATCTTCGTTCCGGCATTCGTCGATTGTCGTCCTAGTCGATGATGGTGATGAAAACTTTAAAATACTTATGCCTTCGAAATAAACATCAAATGTGATCATCAGCATCAACAACAGCATCATAATCTCATCGTCAGACGAAAATTTCAAATTTGATTTCAAGAATTTTAAAATTCTAATTGTTTGTCAAATCAGAAAAAAATTGTCTGATTTTTTGTTTTTGATAAAAATTTTCTTTAATCACACTCGAAACATGATAAAATGATTCTTATCAGCCGAAAAATCAACAAACAAACAGTTTTTTTTCTTTCTTTCTAAAACCACGTTTCACATTCACACACATATATTATTTACTCAACCTAAATTCTTTTTTCGATTCAAAACTTTGATTGATTGATTGATTGATTTGGTTTGGTTTGTATCTCTCTCTATCTTTTTGTCCTGCGTTGTGATAAAATAACAACAACTGGTTTTCCACATCAAGTTTCAAGTTTGTCAATACAAATCATCATCATCATCATGAAGATAACAAACATGGATAGATATTTACCGTTTCATTCATTCATGAAATGAAAACATTCATTCACACATCTGCATTGTATCATCGTCATCGTCATCAGGATTTTTCAACTTTCAAAGCTTTTCTTTCTTTCTTCTTCAACGAAGAGATAAATGTCAATTTGATTTCTTCAAGCACCATCATCATAATCATAGTTTCTGCTACTTTTTCTTCGTTTTTTTTTCTGAATGAATTTCTTTTTTTTAAGTGTCAAAATTCAAGTGCAATAAACCTTATCATCTGATTGGATCACAATCAATCAATCAATCAATTTTGATTTTTTGATCTGGTTTCGCATTTTGCATTTTCTTCTTCTCTTCATCGATTTGAATGCCATTGATTCCTATCAAGTGTGCGTAAATTTAGTTTTTTTTCGGTTTTGTCCATATGATATATCCATTTCATTTCATTTCAAAAAAAAAATCAATATCATCTTTCAAGTGATAAACTTTTCAATCATTTTTCCCTTGTCTATTTTGTTTTTGTGTGTTGGTGGTGGTAGTAAGGATTCCATTCAATAATCAACCATATTGAGATCGAGCGAAAACAAAAAATCAAATTTTTATGAAAAAGAAAAAGGTAGAATCTAACGAACGAACGAAAATTGCATCACTTTGAACACCCACACACACACACGATCGGATATGAAGTTTTTTAAAAGTTAGTTACTTAGTTGGTGGTGGTGCAAAAAAAACGATGATAAAGCAAAAAAAAAAAAATTTTCATTCAAATTTTGGCTATTAACAGCCAATTCTATATGGTAAAATATGATGATGGTTCTTTCGACATTAACGACAACAACGACGAAAACGACAATGATGATTGCTTTAGTGTTTTTTTTTCTATTTCGACAACAATGAGACAATTTTAATCATAAGAATTGAATATATATTTCAAGCAAAGCAGAAAAAATGAAATAAGGTTGTGATTGAATGAAATTTTCACTGTATAGCGAAAGAAATAGAGTTTATATGATAAATGATGTCTAAAACAAACAACCAACATGTACATGTTGAATGAATGAATGAATCAAACAGAAAAAAAAAGAAGAATATTCATAAATGAGAATATATATTCAGAGAATAAGTTGATTGGAAAGTTTTTGTTCTTTTTTACCAAAAGAAAAAAAAATTCGTGTCACTTTGTCTCTCACTCTCTGTTTCTCTTTTTTCAATCATATTTCTTCTTCTTCGTTGTTTTACCACAAAACCACTGTTATTTAGTTACATCTCTTTTGATTTATACATCTTTATTTGTTTTTTTTTTGAACAAAATGAACACAATCTTAAGTAGAAAGATTCTATTAGTTAAGTGGATGTAAAAAGTGATGTTCATTTCATTCAGTCGGTCGGTCGATTTCAAGTCCAATTCTATTCAATCAAGTTAATATTATTATTTTTAACTTTGAACTAGTTTATTACACCACCACCACCACCAACAACAACAACAACAACAAAAAACAAAAACTCTACCTACCTAATTTTGCCGCTTATCATTGTGTAATGAGGATAATAATTTTTTTTCTGTCTCTTTATTTTTGAAATTGAAAATTTTTTCTAGGTTAAATGAATAATGTTCAATTCTTAATCAAATGAAAAATTTAAATCTTTTATGAAATCAATTTGCAAAAAAAAATCTGAACTAAAAAATTTTCACACGACAAAATTACAATGATTCAATATCCTTTCAATGTTTTACATTATCATTATTAGCAACAAATAATGACGATCATAATGCTATTAACGACAATAAAACAACGACAACAACAACAAACAACATTGACGGACAATTTTATCATCAACAGACACAGCAGCTAACATCCAAGCCATTTCCTGTTTTAACATTGATAATAATTATAATAGTTTAATGTCGATGTCGGTAGAAAAACAACAATCATCATCATCATTATCATCACTAAAACCACCATCATTGAATAAAATTGAAACTAATATCAATCATAAATTGCAACAACGATCGTCTGTTTCACCATCATCATCATCATCATCATCAACCAAAGTTTCATTACAATATTTACAGCAACAACAACAACAACATAGATATCATTGTCGATGTAATGTTTGTTTATCATCATCATCATCATCCCATTCTACCAGTAATATTGTTGACGGTGGTGATTGTGGTTTAAATAATCTTTTATCACCATCAACAACAAAAACATCGAAAAATCCAATCGATATCATACGTGAAGAAGACGAAAACGAAAACGAAGAATCATTTGAGCACCATCAACAAGAAGAAGTCGGCGAAGATTCAAATGACAAAATGTTTCTATCACAAAAAGAACCAATACGACCGTTAAGATTTCGACAGAATCTAAATAACAATAATAATCAGAATAATAAACAAACGGATCGTATTGAACCATTTCAAAAACCAGATGATTTAAAATCATTTTGGAAAGAACCAACAACAAAACAAACATCTAAATCGATTAACAATGAAAAAGAAATCAATGGCAATGATGATAATGGTGATAACGGTGATGATGATGATGCTATGACAAAAGTTTTATTACGACGTGATAGTCAACAACAACATGTGTCACAATCATCATCAACAAATTTCATTCGATCAAATAATTTACGTAGTTCATGTCCACCAACATCCAATCGTCGTTATCGTCATAAATCAGTGACCATTGATGATAATAAAATGATGAAAATGTCTAGTCGTTCGAATCAAATATCATCATCATTCGAATTGAATGATTCGAATGATCGAAATAGTTTTGTCGATACAATTCAACATAAATTCAATAATGTTGTACGAAAAAGTTGGCTATCATCATTTTTTCATTCATTCAATTCCAAGGTAAATAGAAAAACAACAAGCTGAAGAAAAGGAAAATTTGTTCCTTTTTTGGTAGCTAACCAGCAGCAGCGTGTTTACTTACTTTAGAACCATTTATAGACAAAATATTTTTTTTTTACCGCAACCCTCATGTTTTTTTTTTGCTATTTTTGTTTGTATTTTTTTTTATTTGGTAGGAAAAACAATCAAAATGGAAAAAATCAAATGATTTTCAAGCAGAATTTTTTGATCGTCAAAATGATCTGATGACTGAATCATTATTAAATCGTCGTTCACCATTAGATTTAAATCAACGTAATAATGAACGAAAAAATCAACAGATGTCGCCAATTTTAACATCAACAAAAACAAATAAAACAACTGTTGAGTCAAAGCAACAATTTTCGAATCCAAATTCGAATTCGAATCTAAATAGTGATAATTGTAAAAATCATCAAAATAATTCAAATTGGATTGAAAATTCAATTCATGAACCTAAACAACAACAACAACAACCACCATCATTATCATTTATACGTCCAAATCATTCATCCGGTTTGATACGGAAAAAACCACGACCACGTTCAGCATGTTTAGATAATACTTATATGCTTAGGTAAGTTTATTTTGTTTGATTGATATTTATAAACACATATTTATTGAATGAATGAATGGATGATTGACATGAAAGTAATCATCATTCGAGAGTTCGAAGACATTGGAAATATTGAAATTTTTTAAAATTTATTGTCAACAAACAGTTTTTTTAATAGTAGTTTTTTCTCGTCGGTATTGCATTTGAACAACCATTTGCCGTAGAAGAAAATGATCTATTTTTGAACATTAATGATTTCGAACACAAACAAACACATTGATGACATCATCTTCTTCAACTTGATTCTTAACCATCATCATCTGCCATTTTTTTTTTGTAGCAATATATCACCAATGAATCATACCAGTGATCATATTTTTAGATTTTCTTAGTTTTCTCTATGTGGTTTTCTTTCAATTATTTTTAGTACGAATTTGTTCTTGAGGATATTTTAAATTAATTGGATACATGATGATGATGATCATGATTAAAAATTCATTGCATCTTTTTTTCAGCTTGTTATCTTGTTATCTTCTTTGTAACATTGATTTTTCTCAAACTGCTCGTGATTTGATCTTGATAATAATCGAATGAAAATGATTTCGATCAAAATGAACAGTGCCTTTTGAATTTTTATTACTTCTCAAAGAAAGGGTACTTGTTGGTTTGTAAAATTGAAATTGTACACATGTTTTGTTTGAAAAATTCATTTCTTTTCAATATATTTATTTTTAACCGATCAATGTCTGTTTTTTTTTCGCTTACGAAAATTCTATGAAAAACCTTAATGTAAATTGACAGAACGAAAAGGAAAACAAAATAAATAAATAAAAACTGAACATTTATTTCTTTTTGTTTCGTTTTTCTCTTTCTCTCTCTCTCTTCAAATTGAAGATGTTTTGCAGAAATTCAAAAAAAAAACATCGATGAACAAATTTGGAGTGGTGTTTGGCTTGGCTAAAAAATTATATCTTTTTTTTCTTCTTAAATTTTGTTTGTTTGTTGCATATATCGAATGTCTCTAAAAAAGTCCAGAGGATTTTTCCACACGTATATGGGCTCCATATAAACATTAAATTTTTTTTTTGATTTTGTCTTGTCTTTATTTATGACGATTTCACAAATTTAATTTTCAAAAAAAAAATTTAAAAATTTTAATTTATAAAAAAAAAAAAAAAAAAAAAAAATCCAAATATTTTGATCCAAATGTCTGTCTATATTTGGTTTGAATGGAAATAAATCGTCATCATAGGCAGATTAAACATTAAACATTTTCATTTTCATAGCTTAACTTGATTTATTGGCACAGAAAAAGCCAAAATTCATTTAACGATGTTGTTGATCACATCATTCAATGAGAGTGAAGAGATAAAAAATAATTTTTCCCTTGATATTTTGTATATGCAAATTAAAAAAAAAATTTGATTGAAAATAACCCTAAAAAAACCACCAGTGCAAAGACCTAGATAAAAAACAAGAGAAAGAGAGGTGATCGATCGTTATCGAGCAAAAATAAAAAAATCCCATAACCTCACATGTAATATTTGTGTTTTGTTATGTTTGCTTGTTTATAAATGAATTGTTTTGTTTGTTTGTTTATTGATTGAATGAAAAATTGGCCAAACATCACCATTATCAAATGCACACACACATTGAATTGACTAAGGATGATGACGATTACCGATTATCATAACATTACAAAAACAAGACATTGTCTTCAAATTTATTGAATTAACTAAATAATAAAAATGATTGCCGAAAAAAGGCAAATAATTCTTTGGGGGGATCTATATGGATGTGTTTGTAACATTGTTTATTGTGTGTGTGTGTGTGTGTATTGAACAACAAAAACATCCTCTCTCTCTCTCTCCAAATATTTATTATTATTATGTCTAACATTGTTGTTTTGTTGGGATTGTTGTTGTTGTTGTTGTTATAGTTAGTCTTGTAGGGATTTGTTCCGCAATGAACATATACACATTGGTTCTATCTATCTCTCTGTCGTCATAAATGTTTTATATATCATACACAATGTTTCATCAATTCCTAAAAACCATCATTATTTTCAATCTATAAATGTAATATACAAATGTTTTACACGCTTATACAAGTTGTACATCATCATCATCATCATCACCATTTAAATTTGTTTATAATGATGATGATGATGTTTTTTTTGTTGAATTAGAGTAATAACTTTCAAACTAGAGTAACCTCATCGTAATATACACATTGTGTATACGATAAACAGATACACACATAATATAGACAATTGGCCTCAGCACGTCATTAACATCATCATCATAGTATTTACCAACACCCTTTTTGTTTCTATTTTGCTGGGCGCTTTTTTTGCTGGATTCAGAAGAAAAAAAATTTAAAATAATCCATATTCGCACACATAGTAGACCTAATAACTTAGTTTATTTAGACCAAAGCAAGCAAACAAGCAATGAATGAATTCAAATTGTTTTTTTTGGATAAAGTTTTCGTCAATTGTGAAAAAAACCAGAAGAAGATTAAATTGATCTTTGAATGTTTTTTGTTTTACGACCCTGTTCACAGAATCAGGGTCAATTTGTTTTTCTGTTTTCAATGTGTGCGTTTATTTACCTTATTTGTCTCGATCAATAAGATTAAAGAGAAAAATATCTACGATTAATTAAAACAACAAAATCTGAATTGAAATGATAATTGCTATTGAGAGATTTGTTAATGTCGTTGTTCGTTCGTTCGTTCATTTGTTTTTATATTATTGTCCATTGACATTTATCTAATATCGTTTTTTTTTTGTTCCGGAAAACAAGTTTTGACTCCTGACTCTTATCTAATTAATCCAACTAATGAAAATGAAAATCCTTTTTTGCATCTATTTTGTTTTAATTTTGTTTTTTTGTTGTTGAGTATTTCATTTCGATTTGTTTGATGATGTGTGTGTGTGATCAATTCCGTCTATTTCAACAACAACATCAATCCACATTTTTTTGATTTGATTTCCTTGTTGAATCGTATGATGATGACGATTAACACATGTGATTTTAAAATGATGTAACCATTTAGAAAATTAAATTTTGTTTTTCTTTCTTGCAAAAACATCGTTTTCATTACGTTTTTAAATTTGTTTAAAATTTTGATTCCATCATCATCAATACTTGAAACAAAAAACATTGTTATTGTCTTGCGTTTGTAAAAAAAAATTTAATTGGATTGTTTTTCTTTAAATCAAAAAATCATTTTCATCCAAAGTTTCTTTTTTGATGTTTGTCTTTTGCTTGTGTTGATTTGATCAATTTCAATCAAGTAAAAATGTCATACATACGTTCAATGTTAAACGGCGTGAATTGTTTCACCTGTTCATCCAACCGGCCATTTCATTCAGATTATTCTTGTCTTCCTAGTGGTGGTCCTATTAATTCACGTTGTTATACACATTTATTATCAACTCCTTTATTATTACGTTCTAAATGTGCTGTTGGTGATGAATGTGTGACCGAAAATTTTGTTTATATAAATAATAATCCAAGTTTTATAAATGATAATTTACATTCTGATCAAAAACAACAACAACAACAATCATCCGATTCATTAAAATCTAATTGTATTCTTAGGTGAACAGGATTAATAACATTTTTTCTTATTTTTTTGTTGCAATTTTTTAACTTTTAATTTTTGATTTGTTTTTCATTGTTTGTAGAATGCGAAATGGCAACTTTATCGAATATAATCTGGATTCGGAAAGTAAAGATGAATCATGTTCAATAATATCATCACATCAACATTTAGCTACAAGTGGTACTTATTTAGCTAATGGTACAGATTATTTATCATCCTCATCTCGACTTACAAATGATAATGATAATGACAATGTTTTTGATAATAAACATTTAACGAATGCAGCTAATATAAATGATGATCATAGCCATAAAATTGATTATATTAATATCCGTTATTCGGAAAATTTATCATTATCACCAAAATCATCGTCCAATCAACGCAATTTTAATAGTAATGCTCAACAAATAACAATATTTGATTCAAAAAATTATAAACAACAATCAAGTCCAATATCAAGTCTAAATACTGATTCCATTAAATCAAATTCAATGATATCATCAACGGCATCATCATCATCACCGTTTCTAACGAAACCATTATTTATGACAACAACGGTTACCCCAACAACAAATACTACTACAACTTCCTCTTCTTTATCATCATCAAGTGTTTTAATGAGTTTTAAGCAACAGCAACAACCACATCATCATCATCATCATCAACATCAACAACATTCTTTTTCTACAAAAACATCATATTCATCTTCAAATGATCCTAATCAATTAATTATGGAATGTCCGGTTTATGTAAAAATTTATTGGCCAGTTAAAAATTGTACTGAAATCGAAATCTATCCTGAACATAGTGCATTCGATGTGATCAACTGTATATTGACTAGTCAAATCTATTCGCCAACAAATCTTAACTTATCGACGACGACGACTGCACCATCTTCAGCTAGCCAATGGTCATTTGCTCTTCGATTAATATGTCGTAATCTTAATCCGAATGATCAAATATGGATACATCCAAGCAAAAATATGCTAGAATTTTTAGATCAAAATCAAATGCAATTTGAAAAAGGCTATAAACTAGAACTGCGTATGCGATATATACCATCAAATCTGGAAGAATTTTATCGTAACGATTTTTTAAGTTTTAAATTTCTTTATAATCAAGTATTGGAAGAATTTCTTGAATTAGAATTATCCACAACAAAACTACTCACCAATCAAGATCTTATTTTAGAATTGGGTTGTTATGAAATTATTCGATCACATCCGTATTTAACGCCACAAGCATTGGAAAAAAATTCAAATTGGGATGTTTTGGAAAATGATTTTCATCGCATTTTTCCCATATCATTCACAAATTCCATCAAGGTAATGTTTTTTTAAATTTTTTTGAAAAATATCTCTGATGTTAATTGTTATTTAGCCCAAGCAATTAAGAAAATTGGTCAAGTCGAAATATAAAAAAATCTATCAATTAAATCAAGAACAAATAGCATTCAATTTTATGAGCCAAGTAATACATTTAATTGATTTTAATCGTGAAGTTTTTCATTGTTCACTTGGTGTAAGTAGACATGACATTTATGTATTTTTTTCAATGATTTTTTTTTGAATTTTTGATTTAGGAATCAATTTGGTGTGTACCGGTTGATCTTATGATTGGACCTAATATAGGCATTGCATACTTTACTAGTAATTCTTCTCCAGTAAGTTTTTTATTTATTTAAACAGCAATTACATAAAGAAAATCATTTTCATTTTTTACCATAGCCGACCTTCATTGTAAAATCATTTGATTTTGTTGAACAAATCAATATCAAAAGTTATTCAACAATGAATAAAATGACTGAACATTCAAATGGTGATGATTCTATCGGTACTGGTTCGAAAAAAATTCTTCTTAATTTACGAATAAAAAATGAAGATGATGTTCTGGTATTAACATGTCCATCATTTTCGATTGCTCAAAGTATTGCCGATCTGATCGATGGTTACCATCGATTAGTAACAAATAATCGGGAATCGATTTGGCTAAATATTCTTTCCGGTAATTGATTTGTTGAGTTTTTTTAAATTTTTTATTAATTTTAAAAAATTTAGAAACCACAAACAGAAAATTTCAACATGTATATAGTGATGAACAAAATTTCGAAAAAAATTCACTTCGATCCAATTCATCAGCAATAATTGAGCCGAAAAAAGCTCAGTTTGATCTGATTAGTCCTTATCCACATGATACTTTCGAATCTAGATGTATTAAAGATGAAAAAGATGCACATGAATACGATGATTATTCAAATCCAATTGAAGCCGGACTTGAAATCCAACGGGAACATTTACAAATCGACGAATTATTGGGCAATGGACATTTTGGTAATGTTCATAAAGGTATCTACAAAAAACTTGATGGAAAAAGTGGTGATGAAAAAAATATTGCCGTCGCAATAAAAATTTCTCGTGTTCAAAATAATGATAATTCAGCATTATCAAAAAATGATATTCAAATGATTGATCAAAAACTTTTATGTGAAGCCGAACGAATGCATAAACTAGATCATCGTAATATTATCAAATTGATTGGTGTATGTTCTACCTCACCTGTTTATGTTGTTATGGAATTGGCTGAATATGGAGAATTGAGAAATTTTTTACTAAAAAATGGTTCACAATTAGAACATCGACGATTATTAGAATACTCGTATCAAATCTCCAGTGCTATGACATTTTTAGAATCGAAACAATTTGTGCATCGCGATATTGCAGCAAGAAATGTTCTTGTATTTTCTTTTGATTGTGTTAAATTAGCTGATTTTGGTCTTTCTCGTTATATTGAAGATGCTTCTTATTATATGGCTACAAATAGCAAATTACCGGTTTGTCATAAAAATTTCTGTCCAGAAAATTTTCCATAACTTTTTCTTTTTTTCTCGCTCAGATTAAATGGATGGCTCCTGAATCGATTAACTTTAGACGTTTTACAACAGCTTCTGATGTTTGGATGTTTGGTGTTTGTGTTTGGGAAATATTTATGTTGGGTAAAAAACCATTTCCAGGTGTCAGAAATCCTGATGTGATTGGTTTAATTGAATGTGGTGATCGATTATCAAAACCATCTCGTTGTCCAGAACAATTATATGAATTATTATTAAAATGTTGGCGTTATGAGCCTGATCGACGTCCATCATTTAGACTGATCAAAAGAAAAATATATGATATCTATCAAAATGAACTTGGTCTAATTGGTGCTATTGCTCGTGCCGATATTGTTAATGATTTATCCGATTCAAAAACAAGTCTTTCTTCCGCATCCTCAGGTAAAGAACATTCGTCGTCATCGTCATCTTCATTCTCAAGAATGCATTTATCCAACACTAAAATCGTAAACAATAAAGAAACCAATTTGTCCTCAAGCGCTAGTCAAAGTTCTGTTCTTCATCCGAACAAAGTAAGTTTTTCGAATTATTTTTTTCGGATATTAATTTTCCATTGATTTTTTTTGAATCTTTGATTAGATAAAAGAAATTCTGGATGAACAACGAAAACAAATGCAAGAAGACCAAAAATGGTTACAACAACATGAATTCAAATGGCAATTGAATCAAACTGGTTATGTATTTCCTCGAAGTCATTTCGACAAAGATGGTGGATCTTCGTTGTCAACATCGGAACATAATTCAACAACACCCAGCATTTATGAAGATGCTCATTCTGATAAAACTGCTGATCAAATTCAGTCTCCACTCATGCAGCGTTTGTCTGTTCAACAAGTATACAGCGTACCAAATCTTCAATTGAAATCTCGTTTCGGTGATGAATCATATAATTCATATAAATCAACGAAATCTTCTCTTGAACATGATGATCAATCAGATGATCCATCCACCTCTTCCCTTGATTCATCGACTAACAACACTATAGAAGATTGTGGACTTTCAGTTTCATTAAAAAAATTCTTCAAACATAATCAACTAACTAATGCAAAAGTTAGAAACGAAATGATGAAAAAAGTTAATTGCTTTAGTGCAGATGTTGATCGTAAAGAAGATCCTGTTTATTGGGGTACAATAAACGTTGTCAATTCTGTTCGATATTTACTAAAAGGTGTTCAAGAATTGAATACCACCGAATACATTGATCTAGTCAAAGTAAGTCGAAAATTATTTAATTTTTTAGCTAAACTTGAAAAAAATTTCGTTAACAGAATGTTGGACAAGAGCTTCGTAATTTATTGGCAAATGTTGATATATTTTTAGAAGCAATTCCTGATGATGAACATCGTCTTATAACTTTGGCGCAAAAAAAACTCAGTACAGATATGAATGATTTAGTGGAATCAATGAAAAAAGCTATTATGTATAGTGAAACACCAATGGAAGGTTTGTATGCTTTTCATAAATATTAGATTAATACTTAATTTTTCTCATGAATTCAAACACAGCCGCTTACAAACAAAACATGTTGGAAGCTTCATATATTCTTGTGATTGATTCAAAAAATCTAATGGATACTGTCGATGAAATACGTTTGCGAATAAAGACTGATTGAAAAAATATGTGATCTTAATGTTGTCATTTAATTCGAATAAATGTTGTCTGGACAACGAAAAAACAAAACATTCCCATCTTCAGTTTGCCACATCATCTTTTATCTTTCATTACAATTTCGTTTTTTTTTGACATTTCTTTATGTAATTGATTTGCAAAAAAATACAACGCATCTGTACTGTTATAATCTGTGATTTAAATGTATTATATATGCAAAAAAAAAATTAATAAATAACAATTCTAACTATTTTAAAAACTACTTGAAATAGAAATCATTTTGAATCTTCAATTTTTTATTACATCGATAAATCAATCAATCAAAAAAAAAAATTTAATAAGATTTTATAGGATTTTAATTTGAATTTTATCAAAAAGAAAATTGATATTTTTTTTAGATGATTAGAGAGGAAAAAATTATTATTATCAACACTTGAGATTTTGTATATAAATTTGACTAATTTCAAAAAAAAATCCATCCATTTTTTAAAACTTGATCAATTTTTGAATACTAAAAAAAATGTTTCGTTTAAAAACTTTTATCGTTTGTTTTGTTTGGATTGAATTTTCATTCGGTTTTTTGGATTATGTTTCATGTGGACCAGAACAAGTTCATATATCTTATGGCGGTAAAATTGCTCTCGAAAAACAACATCTTTTTTAATAATTAAAAATTTCCCTAATTTTTTTTAGCTGGTCCAAATCAAATGTATGTTACTTGGTTAACTCATGAACAGCCACCAGGACAGCCATTAGTTGAATATGGTATTCAATCGGGAAAATATGATATGAGAAAATTTGGTAATATGAGTAAATTTCAAACTTCTTATTCAAGATATGTTTATCGAGTTCAACTTGAAGATCTTAAACTAAATACTACATATTGTAATTGATTATAATTGATGATTGTACTTGATGCAAATAATAATAATTCTTTAAAAATCAAATTATTTCAGATTATCGTTGTGGTTTTGAACAAGAATTTAGCAATGAATTTAGTTTTCATACTCGTCCACTTGATCAAGAACATTGGAATCCACGAATCGCTGTATTTGGTGATATGGGTCTGAAAAATGGTCAATCTTTTCCTTTGTATGTTTTTTTTATTGTAATTTGTTTTCTTTTTTTAATTGTTTTTAATTAGTTTAAAACAACAGGCATCAAAAAATGCATACGATGCTATATTTCATGTTGGTGATATTGCTTATGATATGCATGATGATAGTGGTTCGAAAGGTGATAAATTTATGAATGAAATTGAACCTATTGCTGCAAATATTCCCTATCAAGTTGTTGTTGGAAATCATGAAGATGATAAATAGTATGTTAATCAATGGATGTAAATTTTTGAATAATTTTACATTGATTTTCCTATAGTAATTATACCGATTATAAAAGTCGTTTTACAATGATTGATGAATCAAGTGGAAAAATGAACAATATGTTTTATAGTTTTAATATTGGTCCAGCTCATGTAATTGGATTTTCATCAGAATTTTATTATTCTACCCAATATGGTATAAAACAAATTGAAAATCAATTTGAATGGTTGGAACAAGATTTAAGAGAAGCAAATCGACATGAAATCCGATCAGAACGTCCATGGATTATAGCAATGGCACATAGACCAATGTATTGTAGTACAGCTGATGATGATGATTGTACAGAAAATGAATCGATTGTAAGTTTTTTGAAAAAGTTGTAAATAATTTAATTATCATCAAAAGCTGAAGCAGTAATCATTGGTTTTTTGGCTATAGTTACGTAAAGGAATTCCGATCGTAAATCAATATGGATTAGAAGATTTATTCTATAAATATGGTGTGGACATTATTTTCGGAGCTCATGAACATGTTAGATACATTTTAATGTGAATTGAAAATGAAAAAAACAAATCTGATTTTCTTTTTTCAAATGACAGACATATGAAAGATTATTTCCCGTTTATGATCGTAAAGTTTATAATGGTTCGACAGATGATGCATATAATCAACCAAAAGCACCTGTACATATTTTAGTCGGTTCAGCTGGTTGTCCGGAAAAAATTGATCCATTTATAACATATCCAAAACCATGGAGTGCTAAACGTATTTCCAATTATGGTATAACCGAAATGTTAATTTTAAATAAAACACTTATCCGTTTTAGACAACGTGATACTACAATGGTAAATATAATCTGATTTATTTTTTGTTTCAATGTTTTTTTCTCATTTATGGCTATAATATTTTATAGAATGGAGCTATGGTTGATGCATTTCATATAATCAAAGGACGTTGGAATTAACGTTTTTTATTTGAATGTTTTTAATTTAATTTTTTGTTCAATTTGAATAAATCTAAATATGTATGTTATATAAGCGGCACAGCAAGGTAATAATTTTGTTTCAATAATATTAAAAAATTTTCAAACTAAAGGCTCATATTCAAAGGCTTACATCAAAATTAAATT
>ERZ500997.179-NODE-179-length-17637-cov-8.446024_pt1 | contig 17637 bp, 13 predicted proteins | sample MGYA00248826_ERZ500997 | MGnify/ENA primary metagenome ERZ500997 (study PRJEB25958, sample SAMN03398524) | human skin metagenome | study: EMG produced TPA metagenomics assembly of the Human Skin Microbiome Metagenome (human skin metagenome) data set.
ATAGTCATCAACCTAACCTCACTGAACTATGAATCATGGCCATAGTCATAGTCATCAACCTAACATAACATAACTATGAATCTGAAATTTTTTATTTTAATAATTATGTCCATTATCTTCATTATGGAGATAAAGATTATCGAAAGTAATCAACATAGATACCTATTATATAGAAATGTAATGTAATCAATCTCGCGGATACCAACTCCTAAATCTAATCCCAAACAAAAAAAAACCAAGCATATCACGCAAATATTTTTGTTGATTTTTGATTGACAGATTTTTTTGACAACGCTGAAAACAAAAACAAACAGGTGTCATATAGGAAAAAATATCGATAAAATTGCTAAAATGATGATCATCACAACAGCAAAAATCGTGCAATTTCATATTTAATGTTTTTCTTTCTCTCATTATTTGCAATATTCAAATGCATTTCTTTCAATCAACATATATCGTTGTTGTTGTTGGTTGGTTTAGGTTTGAAATACAATTGCATAGACACTAATCATCATTATCATAGCATCGATAAAAAAATTATTATTATTATCATTATCACACACACAACTGTCAATCACCAAAAAACATCTAAAAAAAGTTATCTAAAAAATTTTTGATGGTGGTGGTGGCCATGTATTATTTACGCTACCAGTGTTGTTTGTTTATAAATGTTTGTAGGATCATTTTATTTTGTTTATCATCAAACTTTTTGATCAAAATTCCATAGACCCATCGACATAATGATGATCATACCAAAATGCTGTTTTTGTTGCTCAAAACGAAAGTATTGTCATCGTTGCCATAAAAACTACAATGATGATGATGATGATGACTGTTCCACTGAAAATCATCGTATTGAAAAATGGTTAAAACAAGAAAAATATCGTCTTAAACGACAGATACGAATATTGCTGTTAGGCACAGGTGAATCGGGTAAAAGTACCATACTGAAACAAATGAAAATAATACACGGAGAAAATTTGAGCGATGGACAACAACTTGAAGATGTCAGACATATCATCTATTTCAATATCATTAAGGGTATCAAGGTGTTGATCGATGCACGTGCTAAATTGTCAATACCATGGTCCAAGGACGACGATAATATACAGGCAAAAGCTGATCTAGTATTTCGTGCTGAAACGAAAAATCAAATAACATTTGAATATTTTTCACGTTATACAACATTGATCGATTTGTTGTGGAATAACCCGGCCATTCAGGAAACATTTCAAAAGCGTAATCAATATCAATTGGTAATGTTTATTCGAAAATCCATCAATCATTTTCTAAAAAATATTTATTTCACACAGAGCGATGGCCTGCCATATTTATTTCGTAACCTGAAACGTATATCATCATTAACCTATGTACCAACCAATCAAGATCTGCTGCATGCACGTATACCAACACGTACTGTTGTAGAATATTCGGTTGAATATAAGGGTGTTGAATTTCACTTTATCGATATTGGTGGTCAACGACGACAACGCAAAAAATGGTTACAATGTTTTGATTCAATGCTGACGTCAATCTTGTTTATTGTGTCATCAATCGAATATGATCAATATCTGGTTGAAGATGCTGATGTGAATCGACTGGATGAAACATTGACCATATTCGAATTGATCATTGATTCTGATTATTTTCATCATACATCAATCATATTATTTCTCAATAAAACTGATCTTTTAGCCGAAAAACTTAAACAAATCAAAAAATTACAACAACGTTCTATCACAACAACGAATACTGATAGTTATCGTCCAAAATTGATAAATGAATTATTCCCCGAATTCGATGATGATCACAATGGTCAAGATCCAACCAATGTTCAACATGTTCAACAATTTTTACTGAAACTATTTCAACAAAGACAACCATCATATCGACCATTATATTCACATTTTACAACTGCTGTTGACACTGAAAATATTAAACGTGTTTTTAATGATGTACGCGAAACTGTATTGTTAGCAAATATCAAAGCAATTATTAATCTCCAATAATAAATTTTAAATCACTAATGAGCTAATCTCACTACTTCTACTAATTTAATTTTCATTTTTTCAATCTTGAACTTCATTCCAATCCAAAAATGAAACTTTTTGTATTCCACTGATTTCTTCGCCGAATTTTTGTTGATTTGATCGTTTTGAATCATTACTAGTATCACTGCTTTGTTGATGTGATAATCGGTTTTTCTTCGATCGTAATGATCGATGATCTAATCCACGCACATTCAATACAATCGGTTCATTTTGCTTCTTGGCAGCGGCGGCGGTTATTGTTTGGGATTGATTTTTGATCTTTTGTTGTCGAAGTTGTTCGAATTTTGCCGGCAATGATTCAATTTGTTCTTCAATTAATTTCCTTTTTCGTTGTTTTTCATCCATTTTTTCTTCAAACAAGTCTGCTGAGAATGAATACAGACCGAGCATACTTTTGAATTTTTTCATCATGAAATCGATAATTTCGTATTCATTATTTTGTTTCATAACATCTCTTTTGACCGTTTCAAATGCACTGATGATCAAGGTGAGGAAAATATTGACCAATATTATGCTTGTACATAGGACAAATATAAAGAATACTATTGGTCCCAACAATGGTGCAGCCATTATCATTGATTCAAAATTAAATTTACCGGTGACCATACCGAATGTTGTTTCAGCTGCGTTCTACGGAATTAGAAAAATTATTATAACAAAAGAATCAAAAATCAAGCAATAAACTTACAATAAATGATGAATATTCCTTCATTGTAACACCGAATAAAACGTAAAACATTTGCACGAATGCAAAGAATACGGTACAGAATACAATCGAAAATGATTTCAAATCTTTTGAACATTGGGCCAACGTTGCATACAGGATTCCCATACGTTTGTTGAATCGTAACAGTTTGATGAATTTCAATATAGCAACAAAAACAATGAATGCCAGAATATAACCAAACAACTCATCAACAAGGCTAACATATTGCAGTTTAACATAACCATTTCCATGACTTTCATGAAATACCGATAGAATTTGATTGGTGAGAATGATGCGATAAAAGTAAAGACCAATAGCCAAATATGACATGACTATGATAAATATTTCGGCCCAATTCCAATAACTTTGAAAATAAGCTGAACCTTGTTGTCGGAATAGTTTCAGTTCGCGCACAGTAAAATATATGATGAAAATCAAATATATTATTTCGCACATTATCACAAACATTCCAGAACCTTGATGATGACGCATCAAGCGAACAACATCGATACGATAAGTGGGAATAATACCACCACCAGGCTGAAATTCGCAAACACAGGTTACAATACCGAAAAGATTTGCCTGTGCATTATAGACGGAAAATTCTGCAATCAATGCCCGAGTCCGTTCATCTACCCAATTCTGTGCCAACAAATGACGAATTCGTTGTTTCAATTTATCACGTGATCCTTTCAACGGTATTACATAGCCACTGCCGCTATAAATATCTAGTTTTCCAATAAATGAAAATCCATCCAATTCATTCGATGTACGATAATTCCATTCATCTTTTTGACTTTTTGATGGATTCAGCAAACCTGAACGACTGCGAGGTATTGATTCATTCACATAGGATAATTCCTTCGGTCGTTGCCAACCTGGCAGATAACTCATTTGATCTTCATGTATAATATTGGAATATGCACGACATCGATCAATCATTTTACGTAAATATAATTCTGGTTGACATGTATTTGGTTTGATGCGAATTTGCCGAAGTATACCATAACCCATCATACGATTAACACGATCATTCATGAAACCACGTAGACCAAGTGGTTTATAACCATTATACCATTCCCCGATTAATAAATTCTGTATCAATGTATTATCAATCCAATTCCACATATCATCAGATTGACGAATTTGCAGGAAATTAATCTTATTGAATGAATCTTCAATGATGGTTTTGACTAATGTTTCTTTCATCAGGTATGCTGATGGATCACGATTACCATAACCAATGACGGTTAATATCCAAAGGAAACATATATAAGAGAAGATATCCTTCAATATGAATATGATTTTTATCTCTTGCAATCGCTGTGCTTTAATCCTAGATAATATTGTTGCATTCGGTGATCGATACATTTGTGAACGTAGATAACCTGCAGCAGCATGACCGGATTGATTTTGCAATTGATTGGTGGTCTCCAACATTGTTAGATCAATATCATCTTCATCTTCTTCACTATCATCAATATCAATATCAGGTGATTTGAATAATGTTGCCAAAATCAATGCTGTTAAGAATACTTTGATTGGTTGGGTAACCAATACCGAAGCAAAAAATGATATTATCAATGATGTTATCCATTTACGGGTTTTTTCATCACCAAATTGAATGCCATATGCCCATAGGAAAAATATCGATACAGCAATCGACAAGAAACATAATGCCCAGCCAACATAACGAAAATAAAATGGTAATGTAAATCGTTTGGATTCTTTTCGTATAATTCTTCTTTGCTGCTGATTGTTGTTGCTATTGGAAAATTCATCAAAATTAACCTTCTCTTTCGATAACTGATTATTGTTACTATCGATTGATGATGTTTTTGTTTTCATTTGTTCGATATAAACTTTTTGCTTTTTCAATGCTTCAGTTATACGTGATGGTCGTAATCGACGCAAACGTGCTTTACGAAAGCAGATAATTATGAGGAATGTAACTGGGAATACAATCAAATTTGACATAAAACCAACACCAATTTGTTCGGGCGACAATGAAAATGGTCCGAATTCAACGGATGATCCACTTGGTTTGGATGGAACACGCTGATACCACATTGCATTGACCAACATTGAAAGATAAAGCAATGCCATACAACAGGAAACACGTTGTACTCGGGTGAAACGACTACGTGGTGGACGCATAAATATCGAGAACCATAAATGTCCATCGGCCAGATTTTTCTGTGTTGTTTGATGGAATAAATGTGTAAATTGGGTGGCTTCCTCTTGACTAGCAACCGGTAACAGTCGATCAATAGAACCATCATCCTTTTCAACGGCCAACCATTTATTACAAATAAACTCAAATTTTTCCCCCGTTTGAATATCTTTCACAACAATAAAACTTAAAAACCATGATTTAAATTTGCCTTCACCACTATTATCATGCCATATCCGGATGTAATTCAAACGTCCCAGACGTTTTTCAGTGGCTAAAACAAATGAATTTGTTTCGCCACGACAAAATGCTTTACGGAATGGATCGGATAATGTTCGAACACCAGTTTCTTCATCTTCACCGGATAGAATGAATTGAATTTTCGAATCAGTGGCAGCTTCATCTTTATCGCCAGTATAAACGATAATTTCATAAAGATATTTTGCCATTGGATTATTATCGGGTAATGGTGTTGAACCGAGTTTAATCAAATCTTCTTGATCATTTTTTCGAGCCCATGATAATAACATGGCATAGATCATCAATGTGATAACAATGGTCATATAAATAGTAACATTATCAGAAAAACCAGCATTAGCAAATACATAGGAAAAATCAATAGAGTTTGGCATTACGAAAAAACCCGAACCAAATGATGTCAAATGATTACAGCGACAGTGGGTCATGGCATAATTTGCCCATTCAACTTGACAACCTTCTGCTGTCCAAATTTTTCGATGATAATCAAAAAAATAGCATCCCGATGTATAGATTTTCATTGAATAATTGGTACTGTATTGACGTAGAGCACCCGGTAATGTGTAATTAGTGATTGTATAATTTCGTTCCATTTGTTGTTGTTGATCATCGATAACCAAGATTTCATCTAAAATATAGGATTCATTTGAGCGGAGAACTTGTTCACGATCAATTTCAACGACACCAATATAAAAAAATCCAGTTCGATTTTGAATGATATGATTGGAAAGAAATATATTATATGAACCGTCTTCTTTGGATTTTTTAGCCATTTTTATCGGTATTATCAAGTCCCAATAATCAAATAACGGTTTTTCACGATATTTTACGTAGAGTAACAGATCTGATTGAGGATTTGTTGGTCGTATTTCGATATTCATTGCTGAATCAGCTTTTTCCACCAAAACCTGATGATAAACCATTGATTCATAGAATTTCAATTCAGGTACGACATAAGCCAGATCAGTTTCTTCAGTGTCCAATTCTTGTGCCGATTTTCTTGGTACGATAATACTGAATGGTTCGGTGGTATTATGAACATCCAAAATATCTAATTTTTCATTGATGACCAGCAATTGTAATGTTTTTGTATCTTCGGACAGCAAATCCACACTATTACCATATGATTCTAGAATTGATGGCCATGATACGGCTAGTATGCCAAGTGTTTCATTACCAAAACATGGATGTCCAGCTAGTATATCGCATACATGTGGGAATATATAAGTAGAATCTTCATGTTTAATAACTTTATTCGATATCGATCCTTTCGGATACATAGCTATTGTCAAAACTAAGCCACTTGGTGCAGCAAATTGTACTGGTTCTTCACCGACAACAATATTTTTCAATATGGCCAAAACTAAATTGATTGTCAGTTCAATCATTTGTCGTATTTGCAATTCAGCTACTTGACGTTCAGCACGTATGACTGCTTTATTGAGAGCATCTTCGATCGATGTTTTCGAATCCATTATATAATCAGGTTCATCATCAACATCCGGCACTTCAACACTATAATCAAGATTCCATCCTTTTGATCGATCATTGGGAAGAACAACACCGGAAACAATTTGTTCGGACATTCGATTCACAATACCACCCATTGTACCGACAGCAAATCGACAAAAATCCAATAATTGTTGCGGTGATTCGACCGGTAAGGTCGATGCAATGGAAATAGTTTTGTTCAATAGTTGTATAATCATTTCTTTAGCATCATTATCAATGGATTTTCCTTTACCAGCCAATGCTGTCAATGCACTACCAATTTGTTCCAAACTAAACAACGTATCAGCATTCATCATTGTTGTAACTGATTTGATAATCATTGTTTTGGTTTGTGCTTCACGTTCGATTGCATTTTCATCAATATAGTCATATGATGCTGTTGTTGTGGTGGTGGTTGTAGTGGTTGTTGTGGTTGTTGTTGAATTTGGATTAGTTTGATGACCAAAATTGATATTCATTAGGGATGATAATGCTTGTGCCATCATATTCATCAGAGATTGATCACCGGATGCATCAGTTTTTTCCAATTGTTTAGAACTCATAAATTTATCATATTCCTCAATAGTGGGTAATGTTGTTGTAATATTGGCCATTTCAATTTTGGTTAGTGCACCTTCTTTATCACGAATATCAACACCGACAGTAAAATTCCCATATGGCAATATTAATTGTACACGTTTATCAGGACCATACATTAGATAGCTAACAACACCATCATTAACATTTCGGGTCCAAAATCCATAATATTCAATGGGGCGATCTTCAGGATCAATCCACATTGAACACCGTGCTACCAGACGATCCAATAATGCACGTGTTTTTGAATATTTCAATTGACATTCACCACCTTCAGGCGGTTGATTGATATGCAGGAATATATCGGATTCGCCTTTTAAATGACGTTCATTGGTGATTGTTAAACGAACAAAAAAATCCTTAAATCTTGGATAATATTCCTGGAAAAATGCTATTCCTAATGCCATTTTTGGTTCATCAACACCGACAACAAATTTATCAGCTTGCGCAAGATGTATTTCGGTATTGTTATCCAAACCATAAACATTCCAACGATATGTTAGATCACCTTCACAACTTTCGGTACAACGACCTTCAAGACCAACACGAACTGGATTAATTTTCTGTCCAATCGGATAGTGTGGATAGCATAATGATTTTGTTTGACATTCAACTTTAACTGATGGTGGTTTTGGTTTCAATATTGTCAGCTGTATTGCACCCCATGATGGATCACGATCTTCCGGTATGATTTGTATGACAATTTCATATGTTTCTTCTGCTTTACGAAATACGGTAGTGTTCCAAGTAACTTCATCCGATGTCATATTAATACGACCGGGTCCTTGTCCAAAACAACCACCGCCATCATCATCTCCCCATTCTTCATCCAATGTTGAACGATCGAATATTGGTTCGGAAAAGTTTTGTCGTTCATCCGGCAGAAGATTATTAATCATTTCATCTGGTAATCGGCGACAATACCATTTTATTTCGAAATTTTTATTATCAATATCATCAGGATCGATTGATGACTTGCGTGGTGAAAATTGAATCATTTGTCCCCAACCACGTACGATACGTGATTGTGCCCCTTGTACTAATAATGCCATAATTGGTGATGGCACTATTTGAACATATGTTGATAACGTTGTTGTCATCGGTAATACTGGATGCAGATATGGACATGTCATGTTGAGACCAAATTCAAAACGATAATAACCAGGCATCAGATGAAATGCCGGTACATAAAGAAAGCTTTTATCATATGAATCTAAATCAGACAAATCTATTGTCGTTATCGTTTGACCAGTTTCATTATTCAACAGATATGCATTCCAAAAACGTTTTGCTTCAAATGTTGCATTACAATCTATAAATGTTTTTGAATAAAGCTGTATTGGTTTTGAACGCCATACTTGACCGGCTGATTTCCAATGTGTAATTTGATTTTTGATCTTTATGATTGGTGGTTTACAATCTATTTCAATCACAACCACTTTAAATTTGCGATGTTGTCGAGAAATCTGATTAGACAATGTTACTGAAACAAAATAATCTTTTGGTTTAGTATATTTGCGTTGAACATAGAGTTGATCTTCCAGCGTATCATTATGTATAACACTTGTATATTTGGGAAATTGTTGTTGACAATGATGATAATCACCGTAGGTATAATAATCTTCGGCTTTTGATCGTTCTCCATAATCAATTAACAGACAGGAATTGGTACCAACATTTTCAATGTTAATAATGAAATATTTTGTTTCCACATCCAAAGTATCATTACTGATATCGATGACTTCTAAACCTTTAACGGGTGAAAATACTTGCATAACTTGGCTATATGGTTCAGATAAATTTTGGATATGATTATAACCATAAACAGTCAGATTATATATTCCTGGTTCTTGAAATGTTATATTCAACAATGGATCGGTCGTTTTTCCATAAAATTGATTATTCATTTTGAGTAGATAATATTCGACGTCACCCGAATCGATAGTAATATTAAAATTTATAGTGGAGTTTGATGATATTAATTTTATCCATGGATCATTATCCATAAAAACATGATCACTTGATTGTTGAAGACTTTTTGTTGCTTTCATTCGAAGGCCGACAATACGACGCATCACTTCAACTTGAAAACGTTTTTTCAACTTTGAAACAACATTCGATATATCAACATCAATATTATAAAGGCCAGATTTTTCATACAGATGTCGAATTTCATATTCACCATCCCATATATCGTTATCTTCAGGGATACGCCATAAATGCCGCTGCCCATCCCCAAATATCATGAAAAATGTTGCATTTGTTGGCATTTTCTTTTCTTCCGGGTAAATAACAGTAAAATTTACCAAATCCGGCAATAATACCGGCGAATTTGTTACGATTTTCCATAGTTTTAATACTGGATGTTCGACAATTATTTCATGTGTTGCTGATGTATTACCTTGAAGATTTGCAGCCATTATATGAATATGATAGATACCCGGTGAATGATAATAATATGAACGAATGAATTTTTGATTTGTTTTGATCACTGATGATTTCAAGGTGGAAAAACGAAAACCGAGAGTTAGTATCAGACGAAAATTATTTTACGAAATTTACTCACATGGAATGTGTTCAGAGGTTTGATTACCATCACCAAAATCCCATTCCAATTGAATATTTGAACCTTTGGATAATTGAACGACGATATCGACTTTTTTCGCCACAGCTGTATTTGGTGGTTTGACTGTTAAACGCATTTTCGATATAATACTTTGGACGCTAACAAAATTCGTTCGAGTTATTAAATCATTTTGATCGAATTCATTGCTGAATTCGAATTTGATCGGATATCTACCACTTTGACTATAAACGTGTGGCATTGTAAATGTCAATGGTTCGCTTACAATCAAACGTATTAGATATTTTCGATCGTCGATACGTTTAAATTTGGTTGAATCGAAAACAGTAGCTTGATCATCGGTCATTTGAAATTTAAAATCTGGTTCCTCACCAGGTCTATATTGACGATATGCAAGCTGTGCATCACGCATACGAAATGCAATCAAATCATCTGATAACAGTTTGAAAGATGAGAATGATTTCAGGTAGAATGGCCCATCAGTAATAGCCAAATCGAATGTCTTAATCAATTGATATTGTTGTGATTTTTTATGGAAATGTTGACAATCACTGTTGCATTTTTTTGATGATGAACAAAGCGCACTTGGTTCAAAGCAAGATAAAACCGTTCCCAAACAATCTTGTTCATCATGGCAAATTTTTCGCAAAATCTGAAACAAAATTATTTGAAAAATGTTTTTTTCGCACAGTTTTTCGACTTACGTGAACAACAAAACGACCAATTTTCGCACCATAACCTTCGATGGCTAAAATAGTTCCATGCAAACCCAATGTATCGGGTGGTATGGAAAAAACAACCAAATCTGATTGTTGTAATTGATCATCCCAGAAAATGTCACTATGATTTTCTTTCGGTATATTCACGCCAATATATTTCATTCGAATATCGGGTAAATTAATCAGGTCGGATTGTTCACCGTCACCATAATTGATTTTCATTTGCATTTGAGTTCCCATTTTAATCAAAACATTGCAATCAACTTTATCATCAGGCTCAACAACTTTTGGACATTCAATTTTCAGATGATCATTACTGATTTTACTTTCTACACGAATTTGACGAATTTGTTTGATACGAATATCTGGTTTGGAAATCAAACGAGCTTCAACACGAACCGTATATGTACCGGAGAGATGATAATAATGTTTCAATGTATTGGCTAGTGTCCAATCAATCAAATCACTGCCATCACCAAAATCAATGCGATATTCTAATGGGCCATTTGCTTCGGATACCAGATCAAAATAGATATCCTCCTCAATCAAAAGAATTTGTTTACGTAAACGAATCGTTAATGATTCAATTCGACCGGTAGGCTCTCCACGATAATAACGCATATAATTATCATTTTGATCACAAAGATCACTGGTTACTTTTGGTATTAAACGAATTTGATCCGATTCATGTTCCGATCCACAAAGACAATATCGGCGACTTATTAGACCGGCATGTGGCAAGGAACTTTCACTACAAATTCGAGCACATTCCGCGCCAGTTAAACCCGTATTTGGGTTATAATAACCATTAGGTGAATAACGGAAATAATCATATGAATGAAAATCCAAACAATCACCATCGGATAATGATGAAAATGATTGTTCGATTGTAATATCGATTGTATCGAATATTATCGCCGCGATAAGCAATAATATTCGAATCGAATGCATTTTTTGTGAATTTCACTGAAATCGCTAAGATTGAAAACAACAAACTAAAACTAAACAAAATTCAGACTTAAAAATGAAGAAATTTTCGAAAGAATCATTTGCCCGAAAAATTCGACCCATTTTATATTCGGAGAAAATTGAAACCTTGAAAACCTGGAGAAACCATGGAGATCCAAGCTTTGGTTCGATTAGTTCGAAAAAGATCAAAAAATGTGCGAAATAAACAAACAAACAAATCCCTGATTACGGTAAGTGATAATGAACATTTGCCTATTTGCGTCAATCATAAATGTTTAAATGTTCAATGTTTAAGAAGCTTACAAACAAAACAAAAATGTTGTCCATTTGATGATAATGTTAATGATATGATAATTAGCTAAAATAATGATAATTATAAAATATTGATCATAGCAATCAGTGTAATCGGTTTGTTTAATGAATAATTTATCAAAAATGAATGATAATAATAAATTATCATTTCAAAAAGAATATTTTTCTGTTTGTTTGTGTCCAAACAAACAATAATTCTTATCAGAAAAATGGCCCAACTAATAATGTCATTAATTTAAATAATTCAAAATCCAGAATCAAATTTTTTTTTCTTGAATCACTTTGTTGTTCCAAATTTTCGTTCCAAAAAAATGATCCTTTTGAATCGCTGAATGGCCACAAGATGGTAGTATGTACATCATTTCTTTAAATGGCAACAATTTTGTGAACTTGAAAACATATTGCGTGTTTTGTTGTTTTGTTGTGTGATGTTAATACGTGCTAAACTCACCAACGTACGCAAACACGAATAGCCACAATGATTAGGACCATCTACGTTAAACAGTAGTATGTTTGCGGAAAAATTGTTCGACAGCATACGATTATGACTAACACTTACGTTTTATTATGAAAAAAGAGTAAAACAACTGATAAACAAATCCGTTAAATCATTTTTGTTTTTGTTTGTTTTAGTTAATTCCAGAAAAATCAGTGTTATCATTGAACGATTTTATATTTATTTGTTAGTTCGTTTCGTTTCGTTCGATAACATTGAGAGGATCATAAGTTTGATCTATCATTGTGAGATGTACAACATCATGTAAAAGCTTGTTTTTATATTCGTCTTCGCCATTCCCCCCATTCATCATCACCAGCCATGAGGATATGATATTGAACACACACACATATGTTTAAGTTGTTGTTGTTCACAAACTTTCAATGATCCCAAGAAAGACAATCTTGACGAAAATAATTTTCTCGATCCAAAAAGAAATTCTTAAGACCAACAAATGTTTTACGGAAAGAATTTCTTACGGTTTTCTATTAGTTGATTGATTGCCTAACAACAAGCGAGCAAGCAACCTCAATAAAACAAATCAATTTGGATGATGAAAATTTTCTATTTTTTTAATTGAAAATCTTCCCCTAAAAATAAGTTTGTGTATCATTACGTGCCTTTGTGTTCTAAATTTTGAAATCGTCAACGACAGCAAAAAATAATTGTTTGATTGGAATTTTTCAATCATCAACCGAGTATCAGATTGATTTATTTTACTGGAAAATTTATTTTCTGAAATTCGACAACGTAATCCGATCCGATCCATTTATCGCTTGCATCCATCCAGAAATCAGAACAGAAAAAATGGCCATAGAAGATACCTTTGGTTATCGTTTCGTGCGAATGTCATTAGTATTATTGAATTGTTTAGTATTGATCAAATTGATAACATTATTATTACAATTTTCACATGTATTCGAACCGACATTTGTGCTGTTTATTTTGTTGATCGGTTTGTGTTATTGATATGATTGATTGATTTTCCTAACATTAATTTTTTCATTTTTTAGGATCAAATTTCATGGCAGCAATTGTTGGCGCTATTCGCGAACATCGAATTCTTGTTCTTGTTACTGGAAGCCTAACATTGATAATGTTCCTATCATTATTATTTACAAATAAAGAAAATAAAAATCTTAATGTATCATTATTCACCCTGTTGGCTATTGCTGCACAATCATTAATATTTTCCGAAATGTTGAAAGAACGACAAATATTTGTTCAAAGACAAAATCTTGATTTATGGAGTGCAGCATCAAATTCGGTCAATTCACAACAACGGCGACATTCATCTGGAACAACCAATGGCAATGGTGGCCCATTAACAGCTGTTGTCGTATATCAACCATCGGGCGCTAATCGCAGCCATCATCAAACAGGTGGAATATTTATGGTCGATCCAATATTGGCAGCAGAATTACCAAAAGATCCACCGCCATCATATTTTGCTGCAAGTTGTCCACCACCACCTAAATATGAGGATGCTATTAAATTGAATTCAAATATTGTTCAACAACCACCACCATCATCAATAGATCAATCGAACGACAACAATAATAATGCTGCGATACTTCCTACAAGTTCATCGGCTACAACATCCTTATCATTATCTGCTGCCGAAAGTCCAGATGATAATAATAATGATTTAAATTCAACGAACAAAACTAATACAAATAATAATACAAATCATAATACAAATAATAATGGTAATAATAATCATATCAGCAGAACAACCGAAACAATATCAGCAGCTGTAGCTGCCGCGGCTGCCATAGCTCAACAACAAAATGATAATAATCCTGAACAACAACAACAAAAAGAAAACTGAACTTTGTATTGATCATCACCACCACCACAATTGACCCCTTTCAATATTATTCTCATTCAGAATTTGCTTAATGGTTTTGTTTTTGTTTTTGTTTTGCTTCACTTTGCTGAAATGAGAGCTCTTTGCATTTGTTTTGTTGGTTAATTTGTCCACCTGAGAATTATGCATCTCCTATCAATCACATCTATCTTTATATTTCACTTTAATCAATGTAGTATTTCAAATTGATTTTGTAAATATTTTTTTATTTCTTTTGGTTTTGTTTTTCAACCTGTATTTGCTTTCTATCCGATTAATCTCTCTCTGTGTTTCCCTTATCACCATTCAATGGTTTTTTGTTGGACTTTTTCTATCATTTTGTTTCTCTTCAATTCATTTCACTTAATCGATCTGGGATTTTGGTGTTACGGGGTGTCATTTTCAAATTTTCTCAAAAACGACTGCAGAATCAAAGTGGTGATAAACACACAAACACATCTACATACGCCTTATTCAATGTTGAAATGACTTTGTTTAAAACTTATTATCATCATGATGGTGATTTAGTCAAATTAAAATTTTTATATAATTTAAGCAAAAGCATTTTTTCGCCATTGTCCAATGAAACTAATTTCTTTGCTTTTGGATTGGTAAAACAAAAGTAGACCATATAGCGGTTGTTTTATTTTAATCAATAATTAAACATTGTTTTTTGTTCAAAGAAAAAACAATAGCCAAATTGGATTAATCACGCAATCAACAATAAATAAGCACAATCAAAAAAGAGAGATTTTCATCTAAATATTGATTGATTGATGAGAATCGAGGTCGAGGATAATCCAAATGAATTTGTTTGAAAAATTCTGCTGATGATAGTGATTGAGGCACACCCAAAACATTATCGTCATCATCGTTGATTGGTTATTCTCATTTCATTCGAATTCGAACGTCTGACCAATCATCATCACCATCATCACCATCGTCTTGGAAATTTCGATTCGAAAAAAATGAAAACACCAATGATGATAATCGATCAATTTGAGCATCATCAATCGATATATCGATTATTATCATCGATTAAACATACCTTATTGGTCGTTAATCTAATATTCATTATGATTTTGGTCATTTCAATCATAACATCTTTCGTACTGCACGGTTTGAATCCAATCATGTTTCTCCTGACCATTTTCGATTTAAATTCAGTGATTCAATTGAGTAAAACTTTGAGTAATCCCACCACCTCATCATCGACAAATTACTCGATAAGCCGAGATAATACAACAACAACGGTAATTCATACCGAAATAGCCTATTTGATTATCAATCGACCATCCGGTGAATTTATATTCACTGCATTGATATTATACATCACAGCTATATTCAATCAATTGATTGCAATCATATCAATCATTCGTCAACATTTGTATTTGTTAGTTTTTACATTGATAACAAATCTGCTAATATTTGCCATATCGATAATATTTGTCAAAACAAATTTATTTCTATTGCTGATGTTGATCATTTTGTTAACAATTTTCTATACAACAATGTTGAAACAGATTAAAAATCGATACGGTTCGATCGATAATCCTCGCCATCATCATCAGAATCATTATTCAGCAATCAACCACAATTCACATCACAATCAACAAAGATTATCACCACCATCAATGAATCAACAACAGAATTATTCCGGTGGAATCAATCCAGTCGATTCTAGTCCAATTTATCAAAGTCAAAATCATCATACACAAACACCAATCATAACAACATCAACCCCAACAAGCAATAATGATCCAAAAATATTAGCACCAATCATTTATTGTCCGCATAATCATTATTCAGAGAGTGTTTGCTAGAACGGGAGAAAATTCTCATTGATTTTATTTCGAATCTTTTTGTTTAGTTATTTTATTCAATAAAAATTGTTACAAAATTTCTTTCGTTCGTTGTTCAGAAAGAAAAATGAACATTTTTTTAGTTGTTGCAATGTTGATTTAATTAATGATCACCGAATCCATCACCAGCACTTTGTACACCATCAGCATTAATTCCCTTAACTTTATCTTTCCTTTTGCTACTTTGGCTTGATGGTCTGGCTGTTGTCGACGACGACGATGATGATGATTTCTTTTTCTTCTTTTTATCTTTTGCAGCACGTTTTGGTCGACTTGTTTCATCATCAACTTCTTCCTTTTCGCTTTTAACCGATTCTTTTTCCACTTCTTTTTCAGCGTCTTCTGTGGAAGGTTTCCTCAAATTTTTCAAGATAGATTTACGATTCGAATGTCTTCGTTGGATTCGATCACGAATCGAACTGATGCGTGTTTTGGCAACTTCATCCATTTGTTTCAATGCGGCATTTAATTTTTTCAATTTGCGTCCGGATTCTTTTTTCTCTTCGGGTGTTTCAGCTTCAGCTGCTTTTTCTTTTTCAACTTCAATTTCATCTTCTAAATCTTCACGTCGTCTACGGGCTTCTGTTTGCAGATAGCGTAATGCTTTACGAAATTCCGAAGCTCGTTCATCATGTCCGGATCTGGTTTTAGCCAAAGTATCTTGGAAATTATCATAAATATTTGTTGATTGCTCCAACAAAGCTTCGGATGCACCAAGCATTCGCATTTGAACATCACGGAAAACGCTTTTCAATCCCACATCTTCGACGAATGCGCCAAACACGTCCATCACTTTGAATTAAAAGGGATTAAAGTTCGAATTTTTTTTCAAAAACGACAACTTACCACCACTACCAACATTATGTTCTTCATCATTATCGGCTGCATCACGACTACGTCGATTTAATAGCATATCACGTAAAATTGAACAATCGGATGCGGCGACCATTACCGCAATAATCATTGCGATAAGGATCGCAGCGGAATTTGTAAATTTCATTTTTTGAAATATGGTTTGTCAATCAAAGAGAAAAAAACTTTGTCAAATTAATTCACTTTTAAAATCGTTGGTGATGGATGAGGATTATCGAATGGAGAAAAATGATCGATCATTTGCAATCGACATAATAATTTATTTGAAAAAAAAACTTTCAAACAATCGACGAGTTTCTTTTGCTTCAATAGGAAAACCGGATTTTTTTATTGTCCATCCTTTTTTCTAATGAAATCTATACACTATGTTTTCACTTTCGATTTTTGTTATAGGGATGTGTGTGTGTGCTATTTTTGTTTTCATTATCAAATTTATCGATTAGTTTTGTACGTCGTGTGTTGGTAATGGTCGTGTGATCGTTTTATTCGCTTTTTTCTTTAATTTCTTCCATCATTCATTCAAAGTCGTCAAGTAGGCTGTGTCGTTGAAAATTTGTTTTTAATGATGATCATCCATTTCTAATCATCATGATTATGATTCGAGAAAGAGTTAAGTTTTTTCTTTGGAAAAGCGAAACATGATCGGTTGATTGATAATTAATTCAAGGTATCCATGTATTTTTCATGTATCGTTTCT